>WNFC01000008.1_pt1 | contig 228733 bp, 202 predicted proteins | sample 5400541 | NCBI WGS metagenome assembly WNFC01 (sample SAMN13153342, study PRJNA577476) | soil metagenome | isolation source: 120 cm saprolite under Douglas fir tree site 2 hole 2 replicate 1 | place: USA:California | collected 2015-04-18
ATGCGGCACTCGCCGCGCTGTGCCAGCGCCGAAAATGCGCCGCGGCCCGCCACTCGCGGATGCTCATCGGCATGGTGTTACCGACGACAAAGGCAAGGTTCGAGCCGTTTGGGCGGGCGCGCACGCGACGTAACAACATAGCGTATAAATAGTGCCGGGCCAGGGCGAGTCGAGTCGGGCTTGCCCATGAAAACCAAGACGCACTTCACCTTCCGCGTGGACATCTGGGACGACACCGGCGACAGCATCGTGGAGCACATCGCGGGCGTCGACGACTTCGAGGTGGCAGAGGCAACCTACCGGGCGGCGGTGGCGCGCTGGCCGACGGCCCGGATCACGCTGCGGCAGGGTGCGCGGGTCGTGCTTGAGAGCGAGCAGCGCCGATAAGAGAATGGGAGGGACTCCACCCCCTGGGGAGTAGCGGACAAAATAAGGAACCGCTCCATTGACCCTTGGTGTCTGTTTCTCCCTTCGGAACTGCATTTTCAAAAGGTGGTTGTGACCAAGAATCGATGAGACTCCGCTCATTTTTCGGGAGCGGGGGCTTCCGTTTCCACTCGACCCTCACCACATGCGCTTCGCCGCCCGGCCGACCCGATCCCAGGCGCGAGCGGTCTGGCCGAGGCCAGTGCGCACCACTCCGCCCCACACCACACCGCACCAATCAGGCGGATCGGACAGTTGCCGAGCGTGATCGGGGGCGCTGTCCATCCATCGTTCTTCAACATCGCAACGATGGAGTTTTCCCATGTCGATCATCGACTACTCCGTTTCCGACAGCCGTGCTCGTAGGGCTGCCCGCCGTGTGGGTCTCGTCGTCAAAAAGTCGCGCTGGCGTAAAGGCACGAATGACAATCACGGCGAGTTCATGCTGACCGACCCGATGAGGAACATCATTGTCGCGGGTCCCCGCTTTAACATGACGGCGGAGGAAGTCGTCGAGTTCTGCGAGAACGAGACGAACCGCCCCTTCCCGATTGCGTCTGTGTAGGCCCGCGGGTGCCGCGTGTGACACGAGACCTTGTGCTCGCCGCCCTCAGGATCACTCCGCGAAACGTGGTTTAGTTCTTGATCGGCAGCACCTCGTGCGCGTGCGGCGCCCTGCCGCGGGAGTAGCAGTGGCGAGCAAGTTTTGCACAAGATGTAATGACGAGTACGCGCACTGCTTTTGACAGCATGACGGAAAACTGCCAGCATGCGCGTCCCTTTGGGAACCACGGCAATCCACGCGCCCTACACTCGGTTGGGCGGAGGAGAATGCTGTGTCCAAGGGTTTCCTTTCTTTCAAAAAGACTGATCTCGCTCGCGCGCTTCGCGCCGCCAAGGAGGCTGGCCTGCGGGTCGAGCGTTACGAGATCGACCCGAAGACCGGCAAGTTTATCGTGGTGACGAAGCAGGTAACCGCGCCCCCCGATGATGACGAGCGCAACGAATGGGATGAGTGAAACTCAATGGCCCGGATCAAACTGAAATACGTCAACGGCTTCGCTAATAGCGCCCGCAAGAACAACCGGCAGCGCTACTACTTTCGGCGCCGCGGCTGCAAGGCGATCCCGCTTCCTGGGTTGCCCGGCTCGGAAGAGTTCATGGCCGCCTATGCCGCGGCTCTCGCCAGCATCCCCGATCAGCCTGCCGTCGAGATCGGCGCGAACCGAACACTACCAGGCACCATCAACGCACTCGTGATCGCCTACTACAGGTCGGATAAGTGGCAGAAAGGGCTTGCAGAAGAGACGCGAAAGACGCGCCGACGAATCATCGAGCGCTTCCGCGCTCAGCATGGGGACAAGCGCGTCGCGCTCCTAAAGTGCGAACACATCCTGAAAATGCTTGCTGCGATTGGGAAGCCGTCCGCGAAACGCCATTGGCTCAAAGCGATTCGTGGGCTCCTACAATCTGCCGTCCCGAGCATGCGAAAGGACGATCCGACCGAGGGCATCGCATCCATCAAGCTGCCCAAGAGCAAAGGGCATCACACCTGGACCGATGACGAAATCGCGCAATATCGCGCGTACTGGCCACTCGGCACCGAACAGCGCCTCGTCATGGTGTTTGCACTGGCGACCGTATCGCGGCGCGGGGAGGTCGTCCGCCTCGGCCCGCAGCACGTTAAGAACGGGCGCATCAGAATCGAGCGCACGCACGGCAGCGAAGACGTGGACATTCCGGTGTCGCCCGAGCTTCAAGCGGCTTTGGATGCTATGCCGAAGGGGCATCTCACCTACATCGTCACCGCCTACGGCAAACCGCGCTCGAAGTACGGGCTTGGTAACGACTTTGCCAGGTGGGCCACCGAAGCAGGCCTGCCGGCACATTGCCGGCTGCACGGGCTCAAAAAGGCCGGCATGCGCCGGCTCGCCGAAGTCGGCAGCACCGCGCACGAGTTGATGGCGATCTCCGGTCACAAGACGCTGACCGAGGTTCAGCGCTACTGCAAAGACGCGGATCGCAAGCGTCTCGCCGACTCCGGCATGGCCAAGCTCAGGGGCCAGAGCGAGAACGCCGATGTTACAAACAAGGCGGTGCTCGTGCACAAACATGCCGCCAACACTTTGAAAAAATAAGGACTGATGAAACGACTTGGCGGTCCCGAGAGGACTCGAACCTCCGACCTTCGGTTTAGGAAACCGCTGCTCTATCCAACTGAGCTACGGGACCAAAAAGAGAATTTCGGCGTAGGTTTCTTTGGTTGCGCGTTTCCGCTCTCTGAACATTGGTTCGTATAGCATATATCCATCGCGGCAGCCGTATTCTAGCATTTCGTCCGCACTCCCAAGACGCACAAGCCTTGGCCCGCGAGCGCGCCCGGCCTCACAGGCAAGCCTTAAGCAGCGCGCCATTGACGGGTGAATGCGAACGGGCGCAAAACATACGGCGGCATATGGCGTGTCATGCCCTACCGCAGCTTCAATGATCCCAAGCACTGGCGGGAACGCGCCGAGGAAGCGCGCGCCCACGCGCAGCAAATGACCGATCCCGAGGCCAAGCGCATGATGCTCGCAATTGCCGAGGACTACGAGAAATTGGCGAGGCGGGCGCAAGAGCGTTTGGTGTGGGAGCAAAGGAGCGGGCAGCCGACTTGAGACGCTGCCCATTGGTAGTGGGTCAGTTTGAATGTGGCGGCTGCTTTGGACGCTGCAGAAGGATTATGACCAGCGGGGCACCCGCCATAAAGGGACGAGGGCGGTGTCCTAATTCCGAGGTGGTCTTTGTCCTAATTCGAAAATCGGTCTGTCCTAATTTCGAGTAGTGTCTCAGTTTGAATTTTGCGCCGTATTCTGCTTGTCGCTCCGATGAGCTTCGATCCAAGCGACGGCATCGCTCGCACTAGGAAATGGAATGATGGTGAGGGCAAAAGGTAAACTGGTGACCCCGCCGCCATACATGCGTAACACCACAGAAGTCCCTATTACCGTGGCTGAGTAAGGCGGAATATGCCCTTGTCCTCTAAGATAGGGCTTCTCGTCAACAGCTATAGGCATCCAGACAATCATGATGCTGCTCCAGTTCTGTCGCCCCGCCTCATTGGCACAAGCATAGTCCATGGCCCATCAAAGTCGGGCTCCGCATAGTACATGAGCACGAGCACTGACACATACCCGCCGATAGAGCCGATCAATCAACCGGTAAAAATTTTCCGCTATGGTTTCATGCGGCGACATCACGCGCTCCGCCCGAAAAACCGGTTGCCGTCGGGAGCGATAAGCAGCATCGTTCGTTGCGGCGTCAGCGGGGGCGGAAAGGTATGGCTATGCAAACGCGCATCGCCGCAGTGGGCCTGGTCGCGGCGGTCCTGGCTGCTTCGCCACGGCTCGCCCTGGCGCAGGGCGCCGCGTTTTGCCTCAAGACGGCGTCGGGTGCGCTCAACTGCAGCTACCAGACCATGATCTTGTGCGAGCAGGCCAAGCAGCCCAACTCGCGCGACCAATGCGTTCCGCGCTTTGAGATGGACGGAACGACGGGCAGCTCGGCGGCGCCGCTCGGCAGCCCGCGACCGCTCGGCGCCGCGCCTGCCGCTACGCATCCATCGCTCTCGCGTTGACGAATTGCAGACCGCGCCGTTGCCGCGATCGCTCGTGCGCGCGGCCGCGCCGGCACGCACGGCCATGGGCGTTCGTGCCGGCTGACGCGCCATCCTCGAGGAGCTAATATGGCCGCAAGAAGCGGCTCGTCATGCCGCCGACCATCGGGAGGATGGCATGAAAGCATTGTGCGTTTTGGCGGTCGCGCTGCTCGCGGCGATGACCGCAAGGACAGCCTGCGCCGCCGACACCATCAAGATCGGGGTGATCTACCCGCTGACCGGCAACGCGGCCAGCGCCGGCTCGTCCGCCAAGGACGCGGTCGAGCTCGGAGCGGACATCGTCAACACCGCGCATCCCGAGCTCGCGGGCCTTCCGCTCGCCGCGACCGCCGGGCTGCCCAATCTCGGCGGCGCGAAAATCGAGCTCATCAACGTCGACCACCAGGGCAATCCGCAGGTCGGCCAGAACCAGACCTTGCGGCTGATCACGCAAGACAAGGTCGTGGCCATGCTCGGCGCCTACCATTCCTCCGTCGCACTGGTGGCGACGGCGGTCGCCGAGCGCCAGGGCATTCCTTTTCTCGTGGGAGATTCGGTCGCGCTCAATATTACCGGCCGCGGCTTCAAATGGATTTTCCGCACCGGACCGATCGCATCCGACTTCGCCAACGCCTACACCCAATTCCTCAACGACCTGAAGAAGGCCGGGCGCAAGATCGACACGATTGCCATCGTCAACGAAAACACGGATTACGGCACATCCGTCGCCGGCTCAATCGTCGAGGCGGCCAAGCGCGCCGGCATCAATGTCGGCGCGCAAATTCCCTACAACGCCAACAGCACGGACGTCTCCGGCCAGGTTCTCCAGCTCAAGCAATTGAAGCCCGACGCCGTCATCTTCATCAGCTACACCGCCGACACGATCCTCTATTTCAAGACGCTCAAGAATCTCGACTACCTGCCGCCCATCATCATCGGCGACGATGCCGGTTTCTCCGACCCGGCTTTCATCCCCAACGTCGGCGATCTCGCGCAGGGCGCGATCAATCGCAGCGCCTGGGACATCGGCCAGCCCGGAAGCAATACCTACAAGATCAACGAGATGTTCAAGGCCAGATTCGGCCGCGATCTCGACGATACCAGCGCGCGCTGGATGCAAGGCTTCCTGGTCCTGGCGGATGCCATCAACCGCGCGGGTTCCACGGAGCCGGCGAAGATCCAGGCGGCGCTGCGCGAGACCGACCTCAAGCCCGAGCAGCTCATGATCGGCTATCGCGGCGTGAAATTCGACGAGACCGGCCAGAATACGCTGTCGGCAACCTACCTCATCCAGCTCCAGGGCAAGGCGTATAAATCGGTGTGGCCGGAGAACCGGGCGACCGCCAAGCTCGAATGGCCGATGGCGGGCTGGCGGAAATAGGCCTGCGCCGTTCGCTCGGGCGTGCACTTATAATCCCGCTTTGTGTGCCGCCTCGATCTCCGGGCGGGCAACGACAAGCTGCAGTCCAAGTGCTTGCGCCGGTTTCGCTACATCGCTCGCGGCGCGCGCGCAGAAGACGGCAGCCGACGGCCTTCTGTCTAGCGCCTTAAATGAGTAGCATCGGCGACGGCCGCCTCCCGCCATGGCCGTGGTCGCGAGGCGCTGCTTTCCGGGAGGACGCCATGACCGAATTGACCCGTCGCCGCATCGTTGTCGCCGCCGCAACCGCCGCCGCCGGCGCACTCGCGCCGTTCGCCCCGCCCGCGCAAGCCGCCGCGCCGCTCGCCGGCAGACAGGCGGCGAGCTTCTATCGTTGCAAGGTCGGCGAGTTCGAAGTCACCGTCGTCAATGACGGCGCGCGTGCCATTCCGCTCCCCGCCCAGTTCGTGCGCAATGTCGCTAACGAACAGGTACTCGCGGCCGCCGAGGCCGCCTATATGCCGAAGGGCAGCATCATCGCGCCGTTCAATCCGATCGTGGTCAACACCGGCGCCAAGCTCGTGCTGATCGACACCGGCTATGGCCCCGGCCTCGGTCCGACGGTCGGGCTGCTGCCGTCGACCTTGGCCGCCGCCGGCTTCGATCCCAAGGCGATCGACATCGTCCTAATCTCGCACATGCACGGCGACCATATCCTCGGGCTCAAGACCCCCGACGGAGCGCTCGCCTTTCCCAACGCCGAGATCAAGGTGCCGGCCATCGACTGGGCGTTCTGGATGAACGACGACAACATGAGCCGGGCGCCGGAGGGCTTCACCAAGACCTCGTTCGGATTCAACCGCAAGATTTTCTCCAACCTCGCGGACAAGGTGACGCGTTATGAATGGGGCCGCGAGGTCGCTCCCGGCATCACCGCGGTCGAGACCAGCGGCCACACGCCCGGGCACACCTCCTTCGTCATCGCGTCGGCGGCGTCGCAGCTGTTCTTCCAAGGCGACGTCACTAACGTGCCCGACCTGTTCCTGCGCAACCCCGATTGGCAGGTCATGTTCGATCACGAGCCGGAGAAGGCCGTGGCGACACGCCGTCGCGTCTACGACATGGCTTCGGCCGACAAGCTCCTGGTCTCGGGCTATCACTTCCCGTTCCCCGGCCTCGGCTACATAGAGAAGGCCGGCAGCGGCTATCGGCTCATCCCGGCGGCGTGGAACCCGGTGATTTGAACGTGATGGTTCGATCAGGCTTATGTCTGCTTTGGGTCTGTCGCGACTGAGGCGGGCGAAGCCGCACGTCAATGCATGTCTGCTTCGCCCCAAAAGCGACCATCCGATGCGGAATAGATTCTGAGAAAGACGAAGTCGGGAAAGCGCCGAATTTCTCTGCAGAGGGTGGTGACTACCCTAACCTTTCTTTGGCGACCAACGATAGGCTTTGGCGCACGCGCCGCCCATGAGCATCGCTCGCTCACTGTCGCTCAGGCGGTCAGTCTCGAGGAAGGGCTCGACGGCCTGCTCGTAGTTGACGACGGCGTACGCGCGTGTCCAGTCCGTGCCCCACAGGCAGCGGTCGAAACCCCAGGCGTCGAACACGCGGGCGAGGGGATTCCAGATGTCCGGGAACGGATATGGCTCTCGGGACAGCGTGCAGGCGCCGCTCACCTTGATCACCGCGTTCTTGCGCTTGGCAAGGTCCAGCACCTTCGGCAGCTCGGCCCACGGCTGCGGCGGGGCCGGCGGTGTGCGGGGCTGCAGAATAGCCAGATGGTCGATGATGAAGCGCGTATCGGGGTGACGGTCGATCAACGCCGTGCCCGCATCCACGTTGCCCCAGCACAGGATGTTGACCGGAAAGTCGTGCTTTACGGCCGCGCGCAGGATGCGGTCAAGGCCCGGGTCATTCGGCTCGCGCTTCGCCTCCTTCGTCATCATGACGCGGATGCCGACCGCGCCCGGTGTCTGCCTCCAGTCGGCGATGACATCGCCCACGGCTGGGTCATCCGGGTCGACCGGCTTGACGATCGCGAGCCGACCGGGATGGGCCCGTTGCACTTCCACCGCATAACTCGCGTCGTAGCGGTACATGGAAAAGGCAGAGATGAAGATCGCGCCGTCGATGCCGACCTTGTCCATCGCCGCCACCATCTCGTCACCCGTAACGTGATCGGGCCAGTTCGGCACATTGTGCCAGGGTCGCTTCGGAGTGTTCGCCTCATAAGCGTGGACCTGGGAATCGATGATCGTCATCGGGAAGTTCCTCAATTGCTAAGAGGGTTCGGTTCGCAACAAGTCGCGCCAGCTGTGGCTGTCGTTTAGGCCATTGTTGCCGATCACTGGCCGATGTTCGCTTACTGGACCGCTTCCGCGCTTTCGACAAAGCTATAGCACATTACGCCCGGCAAGGAGGTCGCAGCACTGCCGAATTCTGATCTTGGTGATGTTCCTTTCGAGTCAGGAGCGCCGGAGACTGTACGAAACCGGATGTGCGAGGCGATGCCGAGCCAAATGGCTTGCGGCCGCTCTTAGCGACATTTAGTAACCTGTGCTGCAGAACCGGCGTTGCTTTCGTCGCATACTTGCTGCACGTCCAGCGCTGGAGGCCTAGGAGTCTTCTGATGCAGAAACTTTCATTCCGCGAAACGCGCCACGCAGGTGGCCTGTTTAGCTTGCTCACACGTGCTTTCGCGGTGCTGGTCGCGCTTGGATGTTTCATCGCGACTGCCTGGGCGCAGACTGCTGAGAAAAGAACAGATCTGGCAATTCGGCCAGAGTTTCGAGAACCGGTGGTGCTTGCGAGCAAGGAAGGCGTTCTTGAAGTTCGGCTCACCGCGCGACAGGGCCAGGCCACGCTCGATACAGCAGCGACGCCAGTCCAGAACTTTCTCCTTTTCGATTATGAGGTGATCCGAGGCACGGCGTCCGACGGACAGAGGTCGGGCGGCAATCTCTACCCGGCGCCCACCCTGCACGTATTTCCCGGCGAAACGCTGATCGTCCATTTCGAAAACGGCCTCACGGGCCTGACCATCCGGGACTACTTCAGTCCGCAGTACACGCCAAAGGGTCAGCCCATTCCGATCTACCCGGAGCAGATGACCTCCTCACCGATCAATCTCCACACCCACGGAGCTCATATCAGTCCGAGGGGAAATGCCGATAATGTGTTGCTGCACATCCCTGCAGGCATGTCCAACACGTACACCTACGACATTCCAAGGAACATGCCGCAGGGACTGTATTGGTATCACAGTCATCTTCATGGACTCACTTCGGCCCAGGTCTATACGGGTCTCGTCGGACTGCTGGCGATCGGACGAACCGACGGCAACCTGCCGCTCGTCACGGAGAAAAGCATTCCCATCCGGAACATGGCGCTTCAATACAACTTCGTCTTCGACCGTGCCGGCGGTCTGGCGCAACTCGACAATGTGAGCTGGTCCCAGTGGGTCAGCACGATAGCCCCGCCCAAGCCCGACGAGCTCGCGAACGGCACCTACCGTCCATTGCTCGCGCCGGTCAACTTCAACCAATCGAAGCCGGGAACGAAGTACTTCACGGTCTGGTACGCGGGGCCGCTTTCAATCCGCAATCGTCGCGGGAGCCTTCAGTTCATCCCCAGCAATCTGCAGCACTTCGTCGCCGCGGGCGGCAAAGCGGAGAACGATGTGCCTGCCGACCTGAGACTGCCGGATTACCAGCGGGATGTGCAATTCACGGTGAACGGCCAGTTTCAGCCGGTCATCAAGAGCAAGGCTGGCCAGACCGAGATCTGGGTGCTCGCGAACGTGAGCGACTTTGCCTACATGAACGTCCAGCTCACGGAAACGGCGACTGGGCGACATCCGCCGATCGCCATCGTTGGCCAGGATGGAAACCCCTATACCACGGTCCAATATCCGCCGACGGACAATGGCACGCGGCTGCTTATTCCACCGGCGAGCCGGTTCGCGATTGCAGTGACGATACCATCCGAAGGCGATCTCATTCTCGAGATGCCAGAGCGCGGAGGTGGCGCAAAGACGATTACTGAGCCCGGCGTGCTCTACACCAGCAATGGAACGGACAATCCTCCAGCCGTGCTGGGCAGCCTGGGCGTCCTGCCCTCGGCAGTCAGCTATGCCGACGGGTTCTTCGTCTTTCCAACCCAAGTGTTGGCGAGAGCCACGCCCTCCGAAGGGGGCGGCGTAACGACCCCTTTCATCGCAGGTCAGTCGCTCGGGGCCTACACGTCCTTTGTCGACCTCGCTAACACCATGCCCGACGTCAAGCGCCAGATCCTGATATCGGGCGGATTTCTCAACAACCTCGCGAGCACCGAGGACCCGAAAGCGTTCGTCTACGCATTCGACGGCGGCGCATTCCCTAACGTGCCGCTGATCCAGCCGCGGCTCAACTCAGTCGAGGAGTGGAGGTTCGTCAACCACAACAACGATGAGCATCCGATCCACGTCCACGTCAATGATTTTCAGGTGATCGAGTACTTTGATCCCACGACAGGTCTGCGGACTGGCCCCGACAAGTTTTCGATCGACAATGCCAATGCGCCGGCACCGACCATGCACAGTGACGAGAGCGTGATCCAACCCGGCATCCTTGCCATCCGCACCCGGTTCGATGAATACACCGGCCTTTACGTGATGCATTGCCATCGCCTCAACCACGAAGACAACGGCCTGATGTCGCTCGTTAACGTCATACCAGCCGTCTCCACTTATGCGGTGGCCGTACCAGGCGCTCCCGGTAAGCCTGCCGAGGTCCGTCTGTACGACGGCAACGGCGACCGGTTCGTCGCCACGGTCATCCCGTTTCCCGGTTTTGAAGGCAGCGTCAATGTAGCGATGGGGGATATTGATGGTGATGGCATTCTTGACCTGATCGTCGGCTCGGGGAAGGACCGCGCGCCCGAAGTTGTGGCCTACGCCGGTGCGTCCATACGTGGCAAAGGCGCCTTCGGGACGGAGCTGGCGCGCTTCCAGCCGTTCGATTCTGTCGCGCGCGGCGGTGTCAGCGTAGCTGTTGCGCAGATCGATGGGACGACGTCCGACAACATCATCGTGGGATCAGGTCCCGGCATCCCAAGTGAAGTGAAGGTATATGCGTCCCAGCTGTCGTCCTCGGCCGGCGTGGTACCGGCGCTCTTCTCGACGTTCAAACCGTACGGCGAAGACCGTTCCGGAGTGAGCATCGCCACCGGTTTCGTCGATTTTTCGACTGGCCGCGAGAGCATCGTCACCGCTCCCGGCCCGGGCAGCCCAACCGAGGTCAAGGTCTTCGCCTTCCCGCTTTTGAAGCCCATCAGCGGGGCCGGTCAGGGCAGCACGCAGGCGGCGAGGACCGACCAGCCCGTGAACACCGCCTCCTTCATTCCGTTCGGCAAGGATTATCGAGGCGGAGCTTCCCTCGCGACGGGCTGGCTGGCCGGCTCACTCGGAGGTGCGAAGCGCATCATCGTGAGCCAACTCGCGGGCGGCGGTTCGGTAAAGATCTTTTCCAGCGGCTCGGCACTGGACGGTGGCCCGTCATTATATCTGCAGAGCCCCCTACACCACGACCACAACGTTCGCTTCCGCGAGATCGCGAGCTTCGAGCCATTCGATGGATCTGCCGGCACACGGGTCGCCACGACCAGCACGACCACGGGCGCTAATCTGCTGGTCAGCGGTGTTGCGGCTGGAGGCACGGACGCAAGCGTTCTCAAATACGAGTTCGTCAGACCGAATGCTCAGTCGACAACACTGCAAGCCGTGCGGCTCGGACAAGTCTGGTCTGGAAAAGGGTCGCAGCCTGCGATGCTCGGCGGCGACTAGCCCTTCGACAACATCTTGACCAGCCGATACAGATATTCCTGGCCGTCGAAGAACGACTTCACCAGCACGCGTTCGTCCTTGCCGTGCACACGCACATCGTCGACATCGCCGGCGAGCCCGGAATGGCCGTAAGTCGGTATGCCGGCATTGCGCAAGTAGCTGCCGTCCGTGGCGCCCGCGCTCATGGTGGGAATGATCGGCGCGCCTGGCCAAAACTCGGCCGAGAGCTTTGCGATTGCACCCACGATCTCTTCATGTAGCGCGGACGGCGCGCTTAAGACCGGCTCTCCGAGTTGCGTCACGCCAATCTGATCATCGCCGAGAACCCGCACCAGCGTCGCCTTGACTTCGTCAACCGGTTCGCCGGGCATGATGCGGCAGTTAACCGTCGCGCGCGCAGCCTGCGGCAGGGCGTTGTAGGCGTGCCCGCCTTCCAGCAAGGTGGCCACACAAGTCGTGCGCAGTTGCGCGTTGTAGACCGGGTTTGCAGACAGTCGGACAAACGATAGGGAGGCTGGATCCGGCCGCCCGGATATGACGGACCTGATATCGGCGGCAACCTGCTCGCCTTCGAGTTCGGCTGTGCGTTCGAAATACGCGCGGGTCGTCTCATTCAACTTGAAGGGGAAGTTAAATTTTGACAGGCGCGCTAGGCCTTCGGCGAGGCGATAGATTGCGTTTTCCTTGGTCGGCAGCGAGCTGTGGCCGCCTCGATTCTTTACCTCAAGCTGATAACTCAACGAAACTTTTTCGCTCGTCTGAATGCTGTTACGAATCGGCTTGCCATTCTTCAATCCGACAGAACCACCCTCATTGAGTGCAAATTCAGCGTCGATCAGGTCGCGGTGGTTCTTCAGCAGCCATTGAATCCCCAAGGCATCACGGTCGAGGATTTCCTCATCGGTCTCCAGCGCAACGATAATGTCTCGATCCGGCTTGTACCCCTCCTGCATGTAGCGGATCAGGTTCGCAACAAAGGCCGCCGCCATGAACTTGTCATCGGCCGTGCCGCGTCCATAGAAATAACCGTCCTTCTCGATCAACTTGAACGGGTCAACCGACCAGTCCTCGCGTCTCGCCTCAACCACATCAAGATGCGCGAGCAGTAGGATCGGCTTGCGCGCACCCGTCCCGCGCAACCGCGCCACCAGATTACCCTTGCGCGGTGCGGGCGTGAACACTTGGACATCCGATTCGCTGAAGCCCGCGGTGCGAAGTCGTGCGGCCATGGCCTCGGCCGCGCGCGCGGTGTCGCCTGTTTCGGTGACCGTGTTGATCTCGACAAGCTCCTTGTAGATGTCGACGGCGAGTCGCTGTTGAGCGGTGCGTGACTGGGCACGTGCCGGCTCTCCGAAGTAAGCCCAATACACGAGAGCTATTGCCGCCAGAATAACCGAGAACAGTCGGTGCATCGCTTCTTCCTCTGAACTACTCCCAACGTTGACCCTGAACTACTCCCAACGTTGACTCTGGAAACACATCGTGGGAGCGCTCACGGGTTCGCGTTTGTCGCATCCGTCGCACGCCGGTGCTTATCGATCATATTGGCGGCGCGCCGGGCCGACAGAATCGCGCCCTCCTGCCAGGGGCCGATCCGGCTCAGATGTTCGCCGGCGAAGTAGAAGGGGCCGTCCGGCGTATTGAGGAGCGAGTACTCGCTCTCCTGGCCATTGCGGAATCGCGCGGCGAAGCCGAGGCTGTAAGGCATCTTGCTCCAGGCAACTGCCATTGGCTTCTCGAGCTCCCGGCTCCGGCCAGGATGCAAACCCTCGACTGCCGCGCGCGACATGTCGAACTGTTCGGGCAGCGGCCTGCTTGCTAGTTCGTCCGCTTGCCCGCCGATCGCATAGGCGCCGAGCAAAATCCCCTTCGCCGAGAAGAAGCGGTCGCTGGGATACCAGACCTGGGTGGTCGGAACTGTCGTCCATGAAATTCCGCCGTAGATGTGCTCGTCCGTTTCCCAGAACCGGCGCGACTGCCACGCGATCTTGACGGCGTTGGCGTAATCAACGTCGCGGATGGCGGCCCGATGGGCGGGTGAAAAATCGTATTCGATGCCCTGCAAGACCTTGAGTGGAATTGTCACAATGCAATAGGCCGCCTCGATGGCGTTGTGCCTACCGGCTTGCTTGTCGACGAACGATATACTCACGCCGTTGTTGGCGCGGCGGATGGCGGTGACCTCGCTGCCAAGGCGGACGACGCGGCCGAGCTTGTTCGCAAACGCCTGCGCGATGCGGTCCATGCCGCCGACCGGTTGAAACATCGTGGCTTGCTGCGCGAAATTCTCCTCGAACAGCATGGCGGTCCACATGTCCGCGTCGAGCAGCACGCCGAAGGGCACCGGATCGCGCCTTACGCCGGCCTCATCGGCCGGGCCTGGCAGAGTTTTGTAGCCGGAGCGCGTCGAGCCTTGGTAGCGCAGATCCGGCGACAGGTCGCCATAATGCTGCAGGAAGGTGAGCATCCGCTCCTTGTCGTGCGCGGACAATTCCTCGTCGAGCGCGCCGCGGTTGATCGCCTTGCCGAGCAGCTCGGAGATTTCCCCGCGCGCGTCGTTGATCGCTTGACGCAGCTCGATCGGCTGGCCGTCGTTCGCCGCCGGATTGTGCAGCAATCCGCCGCGATTGGTATTAACCTCGACTTCGAGGGCGATGCCGAGCTCTCGGCAATAACCGAGAATGGCTTGATGATGGCTGGGAAGCCGCGCCGGGCCCGCATTCCAATACAGGCCCTCGTCGAAGTCGCAGATCTGGCGTGAGCGGTCGGTCATATCGAGCCTGGTGCCGGGCCGCAGGGTCCAGTTGCGCCCGCCCACGCGATCACGGGCTTCGAGCACCACGCAATCATATCCGGCCTTGCAGAGCTCGTAGGCCGCCGAGAGCCCGGCCATCCCAGCGCCAAGGATGATGACCTTGGTTCCGTGACGGGTGCCGGGCTCGAGCGCCAGCGGCTCGGCGACGACGGCCGTGCCCAGGAGGCCCATCGCCTGCATGGTGAGGTAGGTAGCGCGATAGCCGCCAGCCTGCGCGACCCGACGCAGGAAGTCCCGACGGGTGCCGCCCATCTTAACCTCGCGCTCCTTTGCCGCGTAGCGAGCATTGCTGCGTCCGCGCCGCGAGCGGCCAGGCCGCTGTGGCGCCAAGCAGAGTGATGAACTCTCGCCGTTTCACTGGTAGTGGCTCCCGTGCTTCCGACTAAAAGGATAGCACACTTGGCCGGAGACTGCCGCACTGCGGGATTTCAACGGGATCCATGTCCGCTTGAGTCTTAAGCAGACCTCACGCCGTCCTTAGGCCATGTCCGCTTTGCCCCTGAGAGCGGCCATGAGCCCTTCGTTACGGCATGCCGCTTGGTGCTAGGACGTCTCGCTAAATCCGACAGGGCTTGATCCGGCCGGCCCCCAGTGTGGCGGTTCAGAGGTCCGCATCATTCTTGCCCGTGGCGCCAAGCCGGCCGACTTGTCCGTCGAGCGGATGTGCTATCATTCCCGGCCGGCGCAGAGCCTGCGCAGCAGCGGCGCCCTTCCGATTCAGAACGATTTCACCTCTGGCGAGGGACTTACCGATACTCTGCGGCAAGGTGAGCTGCGGCAAACCTGCCGGCGCTGGAGTTGGAGAAAACCATGTCGGATGTGAGACGGCGCAGGTTTATGACGCTGCTCGGCAAGGGAGCGGCGGCCGCCGCGGTCTGGCCGCTCCGTGCAAAAGCGGACGTCAGCCCGGTGATGGCGAGGCTCGCCTCCTACATGAGCGCAGCCGGCGCGCACGCGCTGCCGGATGCCGTTGTGCTGGAAGCCAAGAATCACATCCTGGACACGCTGGCGGCGGCGATTTCTGGTTCCGAATTGCCGCCCGGCATCCAGGCACTGAAGTTCGCCCGCACCTATGGCGGGAACGGTGGCGCCACGATCCTCGCCTCCGACCTCGTCGCTGGGCCGATCGAAGCAGCGATCGTCAACGGCGCGCTCGCCCAAGCCGACGAGACCGATGACAATTACAGCGCCGGAGGCGCGCATCCCGGATGTGCGGTCGTACCGGCTGCGTTCGCCATGGGGGAGATCCTTGGAGTTGACGGCATGCGATTCTTGCGCGCCGTGACGCTCGGCTACGATATCGGCATGCGTGCGATGAAGACCATCCTCGGCCGGACCGTGCTGCGCGACACCCACAACATCGTTGGCTCGTTCGGGGCGTCGGCAGCCGCCGGCTGCATTGCCAATTTGAACGCGCAGCAGATGCGCTGGCTGATCGACTATGCTTCGCAGCAAGCGGGCAGCGGCTATGGCGCCTGGCAACGCGACACCGAACACATGGAGAAGGCCTTCGTTTTCGGCTCGATGGCTGCGCGCAATGGCGTCACGGCAGCCATGGTCATCCATTCGGGCTGGACTGGCGTCGACGATGTCTTCTATGGCCACGAGAACTTCTTTCAGTCCTACGCGCCGAACGCAAAGCCCGAAGGTCTGATCGACAAGCTTGGCGAAAGCTACGAGATCACGCAGACGATCATCAAGAAATGGTCGACCGGCGGCCCGATTCAGTCCCCGCTCGACGCCATATTCAATCTGCGCAAGAGCCACCCGTTCGCGGCCGAGGAGGTGAAGGAGATCGTCATCCACCTGTCGACCAGCGCCGCGCCCAAAGTCGACAACGTGTCGAGTCCCGATCTATGCATTCAGTATCTTGTCGCGGTCATGCTGCTCGACCACACTGTGTCGTTTCGCGCCGCGCACGACAAGGCGCGCATGACGGACGCTGTGATCCTGCGCCAGCGCGACAAGGTCAAGGTCGTTGCCGAACAGAAACTGGAGGACTTGCTGCCGCGCCGCGTTGCTGTCGTCGAGATCATCCTCGCTGACGGGACCAGGCTGCGCGAGGAAAACGATACTGTGCGCGGGACGCCTGAAAATCCCATGACCAAGGACGAGATCGTGGACAAGGCACGCGATTTGATTGTTCCGGTCCTTGGCGCCGACAAGTGTGCCAAGCTCGTGGAGGCGATCTACTCACTCGAGCAGGTTAGGGACATCCGCGAGCTTCGCCCGTTTGTGCAGCGGACGTAGCGTTGTATTTCGGAGGAACCACTGCGCGCAGGCACCAGAATGACTGACCGTCAGAGCCACAACACTGGCTACTTTACCTTCACATATTTTCGCAGGCCGTGTGTTCCAACATCGGCGGCAAAGATGCTGCCTTCGTCGTCCGCCGCGATACCGGAAGCGGACGTGCCCCACTCGACCTGATTGAGATCGGATGGATCGGGAATGAAGGCAATCAGCTTGCCGTCCTTCGCGCTTGCGACGGTAATTCCCCGCAATTCGTCGAGCTTGTTAGCGCCGGGATCGCGGAAGGCCGATCCGACGTAGATGATGTCGTCCTTGCCGACGAACACCGAGTTCGGTTTGCCGAACTGCCTCCATTCCAGAATAAAATTGCCGTCCTGATCGAAGACCTGGATACGGGCATTCTTGCGGTCAGCGACATACACCCGCTGCTGCGAGCCGCCGATGAAAATATCGTGTGGCTCGTCGAAGTCGCCGGGTGCCGGTCCCTTGCGACCCCACTGCTTGATGAAGCTTCCGTCCTTGTTGAATTTCATCACGCGAGCATTGCCGGTCGTGTTCGGCTGGTGGCCATCGGTGACGAAGATATCGCCGTTCTTGCCGATCGCGACGCCGGTCGGCCGATCAAACACGTCGGTGCCGCTTCCGGCCACCCCCATCTTGCCGAGCATCATCAGCACCTTGCCGTTCTGATCGAGCTTGAGAACCTCCTGGCCCAGTTGAACACCATCTTTGCCTCTGGTCGACATGCCCAGCACGGTGTCCTGATCGTTGACATCGCTGGCCCAGATGTTTCCGTCGGTGTCGTCCATGGTGAACGCGTGTGGATAGGCAAACATGCCGACACCGAAGCTCCTGAGCAGCTTGCCGGACCGATCAAATTGCAGGATCGGTGGATTTGCCTCGCCGCGGTTGATACAGGTGGCGTGGCCTGGAGGCACTGTGTTGAAGCAGCGATGGAAGACCCACATCGTGCCGTCCTTCGCCACATGAACGCGTATCACCTCACCCCATTTGCCGCCATTCATCGTCCTGGGCAACGTCGGCCAGCCCTCGATGAGCTTGTAAGGATTGGGAAGAGCGTTCGGTTGGTTCTGCGCCACAGCGGAACCCGTGGAGATTGCGATTGCAAACGCGCTCAGCGCGACCCCACATCCCAGACGATGAAACCGAGACATGATAGATCTCCTGGCAATCTGTTGTTCGCTTAACCCTACGGCTGGTGGCGCAACGAGCTTGTTCTCTGGTCTTTGACGTACTTCGTCAACCCTCTCACTGCGTGTTCGGCGGTGTACAGATTGCCGACCCTGTTCGCTGAACCACTGCTTTCGCAAGCATGGGTCATCGCAACGAGTGACACCGATGAATTATGCATTTCTGTTTAGCCGTCTGAGCGGCGGCGAAGGTACGATAGGCAAGATCGGCGTCGCGCGCATTGAGTGTTCCAATACTCGACGACAGAAGCACTGCGAACAGGGCGAAGACGACGGCAAACGACCGCTTCCTGCATTTCATGGGTCAACTCCCGTTATTGCCTTACGCGGTGTTGCGCGGGATATGCAGACACGACGGTCGAAGCTATTTTGATCGAACGACGGAAAAGCCCTCCCCTTTCCGGACGTGCCGAATGATACCTGGTCCGTGGTCTCCGCATGGCCTGCCGGCAGCGCCGCTCGCCGCGCTTTGCGTCCTACTGGCGACTGCCTGCCCATGCCAAGCGCAGTACCCGGAGCGACCGATCCGGCTCATTCTGCCGTTTCCCGCCGGCGGCGCGGTCGATCACGTGGCGCGCCTCGTGACGGCACGCATGGCGGAAGAACTCGGCCGCCCCTTCGTGATCGAGAACAAATCCGGCGCCGGCGGCATCATTGCCACCGACGCTACTGCCAAGGCTGCCGCCGACGGCTACACGCTCCTGCTGACGACACCCAACCACACGATCAATGCCGCGCTCAGCTCGAAGCTCCCCTACGATACCGAGAAAGACCTTGCGCCGGTTTCGATTGTCGCCGAGGTTCCGGAATTGCTGGTGAGCCATCCGGCGGCGCCGTTTGCCGACTTTGCCGGCTTTGTCGCTTATGCCAGGAACAATCCAGGCAAACTCAACTACTCTTCCGCTGGCAATGGCACGCTGCCGCATGTAACGATGGAATTGCTGCTGCGACGCACCGGCATCACTGTCGCCCATATTCCCTACCGCGGCGCGGCGCCGGCGATGACCGACCTGCTCGCAGGACAGGTGCAGCTCAAGATGGATACCTATGCAACCGCCCACCAGCATGTCGCGCAGGGCAAGTTGCGGGCGCTCGCCTTTGCGAGCCGCGAGCGCTCAGCATTGATGCCGGATGTTCCGACGATCGCGGAAACGGGCCTACCCGGTTACGAGGGCATATTGTGGATCGGCATCATGGCTCCGGCGGCGACGCCGAAGTCGGTGATCGAGAAGCTCGCCGCGGCTGGTCAACACGCGGTTCGCAACCCTGATCTGGCCGCGCGGCTCAAGCGCGACGGGATCGAGCCGGTAGGCGGCACCGCTGAAAGCTTCGCCGCTTTGATCGCGAAGGAGATTGTGCAGTGGCGCGACCTCGCGCAATCCGCCAAGATCACGCTTGATTGAGATCGGCGACCTGAACATTTTCGGCCGATTGACTAACCCAGGCGCCGGCCGTACCGGCGTTCGCTTTCGCCACAGCGTGCAACGCACCCGTCACTATGAGAGCAATCGTGATGATCACGCGCCGACAGTTCAATGCGACAGCGTCCGCTGCCCTACTCGTTCCGAGCGTCACCACCGTTCGGGCACGCGCCGCGGCGTGGCCTACCCGGGTTGTGCGCATCATCGTGCCCTTTGCAGCGGGAGGGCCGACCGATGTGATCGGGCGCATCGTCGGCGAGCAGCTCTCGAAGACCTGGGGGCAACAGGTTGTCATCGAGAACCGACCGGGCGGCGGTACAAATATCGCGAACGAGTTGGTCGCGCACTCGGAGCCTGACGGCCATACGGTTTTAATGGGCGGGCAGTCGCAGGCGACGACACGAGCTCTCTATCGTTCGCTGAACTACGATCCCATTGGTGATTTTGCTCCCGTTGCTTTCATCTGCGGCTATTCGTTTTTCATGTTCGTGCCGAACTCGCTTCCGGTGAAGTCCGTGCGCGAGTTCGTCGCATATGCCAAGGCAAACCCGGGCAAGCTCGCGCTCGCCTCACCGGGCACAGGATCATCACCGCACCTTTGCGGCGAGCTGTTCAAGCACATGGCCGGCATCCAGATGGTGCATGTGCCGTATCGTGGCGCTGCCCCGGCGATGAACGACCTTATTCCCGGTCGCGTGCATCTCCTCTTCTCCGGTGGAGCCACACTCGACAATGCGAGATCGGGCCAAGTGCAGGTTCTCGGTTACACCGGCGCCGAGCGCGCCGCCATCGCTCCGGAAGTGCCAACGATCGCCGAGGACGGTGTCGCCGGGTTTAACGTGATCTCCTGGTACGGATTTTTCGTGCCGGCCAAGACGCCACGCGAAATCATCATGAAAATGAATGCCGACACGATTGCCGCGCTCGCCCATCCGGACGTGAAGGGGCGTCTGCTGCCGCTCGGCTACGAGAGCAGGCCCGACGCGCCCGAGCGGGTCGGGGCATTGCTCAAAAGCGAAGTCGAACTGTGGACCCGCGTCGCTAAGGAAGCCGGCATCGCGCCGCTAGACTGATCGCCGAAAGATAACACGGCGCAGGACTTCCGGAGGCAAAGCACTCCCAAGCGTGCGCACAACGCTTTAGGGACATCATCATGAAACTCTCCAGCCGTCGATCTCCCTATCTGGTTGCCGCCGGCGTTCTTTCTATCCTTTTCGGACTGACCGGTGCGTGGTCGCAGACCGCGAGAACTATCAAGATTGTTGTTCCCTACCCGGCTGGCGGCACCGCCGACATCCTTGCTCGTATTCTGGGTGAGCAGATCAGCCGTACTGAGGGCGTCACCTTATTGACTGAGAACCGCCCTGGTGCGAGTGCAGTCATCGGAACCGAAGCTGTATCCCGCGCTGCACCCGACGGCAGCAGCTTGCTGATCACTTCAACCGCATTTCTTATTGCCCCGCACCTGACAAAGGTGAACTACGATCCGCTGACCAGCTTCGAACCAATTTGCCAACTCGTAAGTACGCCGATAATCGTCGTCGTCAACAGTGGATCGCCGTACCGTACGTTCGCCGATTGGCTCAACGGGGCGCGGGCCAAGCCTGGTTCACTGACGCTGGCGAGTATTCCGGGGGGCCTTTCGCGCATCGCATTCGAAATGCTCAAGCGCGCGGCCAACGTCGACATTGCGTTCATCCCCTATGCCGGCGATGCTCCTGCCGTTAACGCGCTGCTCGGCGGGCATGTGACCGCGGTCTTCTTGCCCTACTCAGGGGTTGCGGCGCAGTTGAAGGCGGGCACGTTGCGCGCACTCGCTAGCGCCTCGCGAACAAGGAGCGAATCACTGCCAAGCGTGCCGACCGTTGCTGAGTCCGGCTTCAAGGGCTATGAGGCCGACAATTGGAACGGCTTGTTCGCGCCGGCGAAGACACCGAACGAAACAGTTTCGGAGCTCGTCGACTGGTTTGCGGCAGCAATGCAGAGCGCTGAAGTCAAGGCGAAGCTGGTCGCCCAGAGCCTCTATCCCGCCTGGATGTGCGGCGCTGATTTCGCTGCTCTCTTAAACAAACAATATAACGAGTTCGGCGGCGTTATTCGGGAGGCAAACATCAAGGCGGATTGAGCTTGAGATGACGATATTCCACAAATCTGTTCCAGCGGCGGGAAGCGATAGCATCAGAGCAGTCTTTGGGAGTGACCTTGCGCTTGTCGCGGCAACACATAGCGCAGTCGGCCCGCCCTGATCGAGAGTGGCTGGAAAAATGCCAGCAGGGTGGTCCAAGGATCGGGAGCAGTTCAGAGGGACGCCATCTCGAGCTAAAACTGGTCCGAAGAATCAAGGCAGGATCACATGCTGCTCGCGACCGCTGCTTGGCTTGCCAAAGCGCGGGAAAAACGCAAAAATTCGTGCCGGTTCGGAGTTCATTCGGAGAATCTCGGCTATGTTTATGTTCTCTATTAGAACTGTCGTCCTCGCCGTCGCAGTGTCTGCTTCGTCTCTTTCTAGTGCAGCCCCTTTATCCGAGCAGTCAGAATTATTGTGTAGCCCAGAAGGCTTAATGCGTTTAATCCCTCAGTTTAATGTAAATGGGCAATTCACGATTCCTAACCCCAATACTGACTTGCAGACCTTCCTTTCAGCGCAACAAGGTCTTTCAAATGCTATTGATATGATCTTAGCTCAAGAAAACATAAGCCAAAATCCGTCGAATGTCGGAAGCCTTCCATCTCGGCCGTTAATATTTGCAAGCAACTGGCTATCTAGTGAAGTAGGAATACAGACAGATGGAACAAATTTAAATTCTCCTGAGTCAGGAGGAAAATTTGGTGGTTATCGCGTTCAATCGTTTTTGACTGGACTTACTCCTGTGCCTTTATCTCAAGGAACTATCTATGTAATTAAGCAATCAAACCCAACCTATCAGGCGCTTGTTTACCCGATGCCCACGAGCCACCCTTGCGTGAATAGGCTTGTTTTAGCCGCTAACAATACTGCTGACTCTTGGCCGACCCCGACATATGCTCTCGGTAGATATCAGTTGGATAACAATGGTCTCCCAATGCGCGATAAACCGTTGATGACCTACTTAATCGTCAATATTTGTCTTGATCTCGGCAAGTCAGCGGTTATTAATCGACAATCAGTTTTACGCCCAAATGCGATGATCTTTCTGGCGCTTCATTGGCCGTGTGAGGGCTCAGGATGCGCTAATAATGGAATTGGCCATCAACATTGACTATTCGTAAATAATAAAGAGATTATCTCCGATCAGATACCCAGTTATTGAGGTGGATTACGGGGCGTTCAGGGCTCGGCAGGGAAGTGGGTATCGAACGTCTTGCTGATCTCCATCACCTTCTCGTTGGTGAAACCGCCGCCGGCGGCGAGCTCGGAGATCGCTTTGAGGTAATGGTCCTGCCCACCAGGCAGACTCCAACCCAGCATGCGTCCCGTGATGCCGCCGACGTTCTTGAAGCGGTGCACGACGTTGCGCGGGATGAAGACGATGCTGCCGGGACCCGCCTTGGTGGTCTCATCGCCGACGGTCACCTCATAGAGACCCTCGATGATGAACAAAATCTCTTCCTGTTTGAAATGGACATGATCGGGCGGGCCTTCGCCGGGCTTGTGCCACGCCACGATGACCGAGGTGGCGCCGCCGGTGGCCTCGGTGGTGAGGAGCACACATCCATGTCGAGGCCGAAAGGCTTGATCGACAACGCCTGTTTGGACGTAACGACGACGGGCTGCAGTGGGGTTCGTGCGTCCATGGATGCTGTCTCCAGTTCTTCACGACCTTCTAGTTCGACGAGGCTGGCATCGCCGGACGCGAGATGTCGGCAAACCGCGACCGTTTCCTTGTCGGATGCCGACCTGCGGCGGAAGCGTGGTGCGGTCGTACAATCATGGTCATTGGAAAAAGTAACTTTGCCGTTCTTGCTCTGACTTCGCCGATGTTGCGCCAATCGCAATTCTATGAGCCATGCGAAAACCGAGGATGACATGCGCAGGGGCGGGCGCGCTGATACTCACACTTCGTGCCAGGGGCCGACATTAGCTGGTCATATGATTTCGCTGCTCATGGTGCATAGTTTCGAAGTCCAGCCTACACTCACCCCATATCGACAGCCCACGGAGCCGGTCCATGAGTACCCGACACACCGCCTGCAATTGCGGGCAGCTTCACCTTACGATTGAGGGCGAACCATCGCGCATCTCCATGTGCCATTGCCTGGAGTGCCAGCGCCGCACCGGCGCCGTGATCAGCAACCAGGCGCGCTTCCGCCGCGAGCAGGTCACCTTCGCTGGTAAGGCTACGGCGTGGGTGCGGACAGCCGAAAGCGGCAACGCCCTAACCTTTCATTTCTGTCCGACATGCGGCTCCACCGTCTACTGGGAGGGCGAAGGCTTTCCTGGATATGTCGCCGTTGCCATCGGCGGCTTCGCCGACCCGAACTTCCCCGCGCCGGCCATCAGTGTCTGGGAGGAGTCACGCCACCCCTGGGTCTCCCTACCACCTGACACGCCGCCCAAGCGCGTCGCGAAGCAGGGTTGAAATAACCAGCGGCGGTCCCGTGCCCGGCTACCTGCTGCACCGCGGGGCTTCGATCCGGCCTATGTCCGAGTTGGGTCATTCACGTCCATTCCCGCGATCCCGGCGTGCCCGGTTCGCCCAAGAGCCGACATTCGGCTAATGCCCGCGTCTATGAGTCCACGCCCTAATGCAACGGAGAGAATTCCGCGGGCAGAAAGACGTCGGCCTGCTGGGCCAGGAGCTGATCAGGACCGCCGGGCGGCGGCCAAACGCCGTCCGCCACCGCCTTCGTCCGCAGCCGTTGGCGTTCGTCGAGGCTCGCGTAGGGCCAAATATGCATGAACCGGATCGCCGGCCCAGTCGCGCTGTACATCGCCGCGAGCAGCGGAGAGACGGTGCTGCGACCGGGCACCGAGCCTCGCCACAGCTCGATCGTCTTGGCGAGCCGGTCCGGCTTGAGCGCGTAGGTGCGCACTTCATAGATCGGACCAAATCGGCCCGGTACGATCGGCGGCATGAATGGGAAGGACACGTACGTGTCCATCGTCATGCCGACGATGAACTCGGCCAGGCCGAACGGGTTCTTCGATTGCAGCATTGCGGCGCGTTGCGCGACCAGCCGTGACTCATCATCGCAAGAACGGATGAGCAAAATCTGATTGAGTGCGCCGAGCTCCGAATACCAGCACGCCAACAGCTCACCCGCCGGCGCCACCTCGGAATCTTGTTGCTGCAAGCGAAGAAGCGCCTCGGGATGCGTTCCGGGACGAACCGTGATGATCGTGACGTCATAGGTCATCGCTGCTTTTCCTCCGGCATTGCATCTGCCGATCGCTTCCGGCGCGCGCTTTCGGCTTTGGATACGTCGCCGATTGCCGTCGCTCGCGTTGCGACATCGCGCAGCGTCCAACTCGCATTGACACTCTGCCGATATCGGTTCCTACTGTTGTCAAAAGGCTAATGCGCAGCAGCCGCGCCCACAATGCCGGCCGCGGCAACGCGGCGCAAAAGTTCAGCCCCCGGGAGGACGACGTGACGAAACCATCCGCGATGATGGCGGCCGCGATTGCTGCGGCCGCGGCCCTGCTCTCGATGCCGTCGGCGCAGGCCGCCGGGACCGTCAAGATCGGCATTCTGTGGCCGCTCACCGGCAACGCGGCGGCCGCCGGGCAGGCATCGAAGGCGGCGGCGGAAGTCGCCGCCGACATCGTCAACAACAAACATCCGGAGCTGGGCAATCTGCCGCTCGCCGCGACCGAAGGCCTGCCGAACCAGGGCGGCGCCAAGCTCGAGCTGACCTTCGTCGACCATCAAGGCAACCCGTCGCTCGCCCAACAACTTGCGACACGCCTGATCACGCAGGACGCCGCCCATGTGTTGATGGGAGCTTATCAATCGTCTTGCAGCTTCACGGCGACGGCCGTGGCCGAGCGCTACGGCATTCCCTTCATGGTCGGCGAATCGGCCGCGCTCAACATCACCGGCCGCGGCTTCAAATGGGTGTTCCGCGGCACGCCGATCGCGAGCGATTACGCCGCGACCTATATGCGCTTTTTCGAGGACATGAAGAAGCAAGGCAGGACGATCGCCTCGATCGCGGTGGTCAACGAAAACACCGACTACGGCACCTCGGTCGCCGACTCGATCGAAGCCGCGGCGAAGAAGAACAATATCCCGGTTGCGATCCGAATTCCCTATAGCGCGAGCTCGACCGACGTCTCCGCGCAGGTGCTGCAGCTCAAGGAGAAGCGGCCCGACGTCGTGATCTTCATCAGCTACACCTCGGACTCGATCCTCTACATGAAGACGATGAAAAATCTCGACTACATGCCGCCGATGGTGATCGGCGACGACACCGGCTTCTCCGATCCCTCCTTCATTCCCGCCGTCGCCGAAATCGCCCAGGGCGCGATGAACCGCAGCGCCTGGGATATCGGCAAGCCCGGCAGCACGACCTACAAGATCAACGAGATGTACAAGGCCAAGACCGGCCGCGACCTCGACGACACCAGCGCCCGCAACATGCAGAGCTTCTTTGCTTTGGCCGATGCGCTCAACCGCGCCGGCTCGACCGAGCCCGAGAAGATCCGCGACGCGCTCACCAAGACCGATCTCAAGCCCGAGCAACTGATGATGGGCTACGACGGCGTGAAGTTCGACGAGACCGGTCAGAACATCCTCGCGTCCACCTACCTCATCCAGCTCAAGGACAAGGCCTATCAGCTGGTATGGCCGGACAAGGCGGCGGCCGCCAAGCTCGATTGGCCGATGAAAGGTTGGAAGCAGTAATCGATGCTGCTGGCGCAAGTCATCGTCGGCGGCCTCCTGTTGGGGGCCATCTACGCTTTGTTCTCCTCGGGTCTCACGCTGATCTGGGGCATGATGAACTTCATCAATTTCGCCCATGGCGAGTTCGTCATGCTCGGCATGTACGTAGCGCTGCTCGTCGTGGTGTGGCTCGGCGGGGGGCCGGCGGCGTTCGGCTTTGCCGCCGCGTTTGCGCTGTTCGTACTCGGCGTCGTCGTCTATCTCTCGCTCATCCGTCATGTGATGCGCGGGCCGATGCTGGCGCAGATTCTTTCGACCTTCGGGCTTGCGCTGCTGCTGCGCTACACCGCCTTTTGGATCTTCTCGGCGAATTTCGTTTCGCTGCCGCAAGTTTCGCTGTCCGGCACGCTCAACGTCGCAGGCATTCTGATGCCGGTGCCGCAGCTCGTGGCCGGCGTTGCGGCGATCGCGCTGACCTTTGCGCTGCATCTCTTGCTCACGCGCACCACCGTCGGCAGCCAACTTCTGGCCGTCGCCGAGGATCGCAACGCCGCCATGCTGATGGGCATTCGCCCCGATCGCATGCAGGCGCTGGCCTGGGGGCTGGCGGCGGGCAGCGCCGGCATCGCCGGAGCGCTGATGGCGATGTCGTATCCGTGGTCGCCCTCCGTCGGCGAGACCTTCGGGTTGACTGCTTTCGTCGTGGTCACGCTGGGCGGCTTCGGCAGCGTGCCGGGCGCAATGTATGCCGGGCTCATCATCGGATTGATCCAAGCATTGTCGGCTTACTGGTTCGGCCCGATCTACAAAGACATCGTCGTCTATGCGCTGTTCGTTGCGCTGTTGTGGTTGCGGCCGCAGGGATTGATGGGGAAGGCGTGAGGAGGATGGCGTTGTGAAATGGGGCCTCCCTGCGCTCGCGGCTCTGCTGCTGTTCTATCCGTTCATCCTCACCGGCCCGTTCTATTGGGACATCGGGGTTGCATTTCTGCTCGCGGCGATCTCGGCATCGGCCTGGAACATCGTCGGCGGCTATGCCGGGCAGGTATCGGTCGGCCACAGCATGTTCTTCGGCGTCGGCGCCTATACGCCGTTGCTGTTCTATCATCTATGGGGCCTGCCGCCGGTCGCGGGCGTGCCCGCCGGGATTCTCGTCAGTCTCGGTCTTGCACTCGTGGTCGGCATGCCGACGTTTCGCTTGCAGGGCCACTATTTCAGCATGGCGACGATCGCGGTCGCCGAATTGATCCGCATCTTCGTCGGCACGTGGGATCTCGTCGGCGCCGCGATCGGCCTGCAAGGACCGGCGGTCGGGCGCGGCTGGTGGGACCTCACCTTCCGCAGCGAGCTGCCGTACTACTACATCTTTCTGGCCGTGCTGGCGGTCGTGCTCTACACGACCTTCGAGGTCGAACGCAGCCGTTTCGGTTATTATCTGCGCGCGATCAAGGCCGGCGAGCGCGCCGCGCGCAGCCTCGGCGTGCCGGTGCGGGAGACGAAACTCAAGGCGCTAATGTTGAGTGCGCTCTTTACCTCGCTCGCTGGCTCGCTCTATTCGATCAAGACCGGGTTTATCGACCCGGAGAGCGGTTTTGGCATTTTGGTGTCGGTGCAGATGGTGATCGTCGCCGCCTTGGGCGGCGCGGGGGCGCTGTTCGGCCCGCTCGTCGGTGCGCTGATCCTGGTGCCGCTGCAAACCGCGACCAATACCTGGTTCGGCGGCGGCGGCTCGGGCCTCACCTACATCCTCTATGGCGGCATCATCGTGTTGCTCGCGCGGTTCGAGCCGGGCGGCATGCACGAATGGTGGCATCGCGTGGCGCCCTTCCTCGCGAGGCGTAAGCATGCTGCTTAGCGCGCAGAACGTCTCCAAGTCATTCGGCAGTTTTTTGGCGGTGCGGGGCGCCGATCTCGCCGTCGCGGAAGGCGAGATCATCGGGCTGATCGGTCCCAACGGCGCCGGCAAGTCCACCTTCTTCAATTGCCTTGCCGGCGATACAGTGCCGACGACGGGCCGCGTGCTGTTCGACGGTGTCGACGTGACGCGCTCGTCGGCGGAGGCGCATGCGCGCGCGGGCATCGGGCGCACGTTCCAAGTGCCGGCGACGTTCGAGGATATGACCGTCCTCGACAACGTGATGGTCGGCGCGTTCCTCCGCCATCGCCATCGCGGCGACGCCCGCGAGTCCGCGTTGCGGGTCATCGAAATGACCGGCTTGGCGCGTCAGAGCGCGCAGCGCGCCCGTTCGCTCGGCACGCCCGGACGCAAGCGGCTCGAGATTGCCCGCGTGCTTGCGACCGGCCCGCGGCTGATGCTGCTCGACGAGGCGCTCGCGGGCCTTACTCCCACCGAGTTGCAGCAGGCGATCGCGCTCGTGCGCCGAATTCACGAACTGGGCGTGACGCTCGTGATCGTCGAGCACATCATGGAAGTCATCATGACGCTCGCCCAGCGCGTGCTGGTGTTCAACCAGGGTCACGTGATCGCCCACGGCGAGCCCCGCGAAATTGTCGCGAACGAAGCGGTGATCGAGGCCTATCTGGGCCGCGGCCACCGCCGGCGGAGACAAGCGCCGTGAACGAGTTGCGGGTTTCCCATCTTGAGGTGCACTACGGCGACCTCATCGGCGTCGCCGACGTCTCGCTGCGAGTCGAGGAAGGCGCCATCGTCGCGCTGCTCGGCTCGAACGGCTCGGGCAAGACCACGACGCTCAACGCGATTGCGGGTTTGGTGCAGCCGAGCGGCGGATCGATCGAATGGTGCGGCGAGAGGATCGCGCGGCAGCCTGCTTACGTCATCGTTGCCAAGGGGCTTGCGCTTTCGCCAGAGGGTTGGCGGCTGTTCGTTTCACAGACGGTCGAGCAGAATCTTCGCCTCGGCGCCGCTGTGCTCGCCGACAAGGCGCGGATTGCGGCCTTGTTCGAGCGGGTCTACGCGCTGTTTCCCCGACTTGCCGAGCGGCGCCATCAACTCGCCGGCACCCTTTCGGGCGGCGAACGGCAAATGTTGGCGCTGGGCCGCGCGCTGATGAGCGAGCCGCGGCTGTTGATGCTCGACGAGCCGAGCCTCGGGCTCGCGCCCGGAGTGGTCGAAGCGCTTTACGAAACCCTCGATCGGCTGCACAAGGAGGGATTGACGCTGTTGCTGGCCGAGCAGTCGATACCGCTCGCGCTCGATATCGCCGACTACGCCTATGTGCTGCAGACCGGGCGCACCGTGCTTGAAGGCAAGGCGGTCGATTTGGAAAAGAACGAACAGGTGCAGGAAATCTATCTCGGCATCGCAGCACGCGCCGGCGCCGAGGGCGCAACGCGGTCGACGTGAATGGGTAGCTTCGCAGACGGCCGTCGACCGCGGCGCCTCGATTTCGGTGGGCGCCCCCTCCCCCGCTTGCCGGCTCAAGCCGGCACGACCGGAGCGGGACCTTTGCGCAACGCGCTCATGACCGTGGCGTCGAGCTTGAGCGTTCCCTGCACCAGCTCGGGCGGTGTCAGCGCCATCCAGCGGTTGAGCGAGACATCGGCGTAATAGCTGCTCTTGAACATTTCGAGAAACCGCAGCGGCGTGCTGCCGGTATTCTCGATGTAATGGCCCATGGCGAACGGAACGAAGCCGACGTCGCCGGCCTGATAGTCGAAGGTGCGTGCATCGCCGGCCGACGCGAACACACCCATGCGACCCTGTCCCTCGATGTAATATTGCCACTCGTCGGTGTTCGGATGCCAATGCAGCTCGCGCATCCCGCCCGGCAGGATCTCAACCACCGCGGCGGCGATCGTGATGGACGCCGGGAAATTCTTGGAATCGGCGATGCGGACCGTTCCGCTCTTGGTCCGGATCGGGTCCTGTGCCATCAGGCGATGACTGAACGACTGCGGCACCGGCGATGCGCCGGGAATCCGGTCGGACGCAAGCGGCCCGGGCACGGGCAGCGGAAAGATGTAGAGCTCGCTCGGGTCGGGCGTGCTGGCAAAGGACGATGCCGGCACCCCGAAGTTCTTCGCAAGAACATCGGGCGGCACGTGCTTGAACCAATCGCTGATCAGGAACGTGTTGTCCTCGGAAAAGCTTCCGTCGTCGAACACGAGCAGAAATTCGCAGCCGTCGGGCTCCAGCCCCTGGATCGAGTGCGGAATTCCCGCCGGGAAATACCAGAGATCGCCGACGCCGACGTCATCGGCGAAATTGCGGCCGTCCTGGTCGACGGCGGTGATGCGGGCACGGCCATACAGCATGTAGGCCCATTCGGCGGCCTTGTGCCAGTGCAGCTCGCGCACGCCGCCGGTGTTCAGGCGCATGTCGACGCCGGCGATGTTCTTGGAGATTCCGAGCTCGCGCTCCGTAACCTGACGGGTCCAGCCGCCGCGCTCCAGTCGCATGTGGGATTGCGAAAATGGAAACTTCAGGTTCGCCACCGTGCCGTGATCGGTCGCCGGCGGCACATAGATGTCCGGGTTCTGCAATTCGAGCGGAACGTTGCGCGGTCCGGGATCGGTGCCGCCACGTCCCGGACGCGTCGGTTGCGGCGTACCGGCCGGCGTATTGGGTGTCTGCGCATTGGCGGCGGCCACGGTGGCAATTCCTACGGCGGCGGTGCTCAGGACAGTGCGGCGCGAGAGGCTCATGACGGTTTTCTCCCTCTAGTACAGAAAGCAGCGGATTCGGAATGGCGCGAGCGCAAGACCGCCGAGCCAATCATCGTCTTTTCCCTTGTTCCCTGGAGCCCGAACATCTTAAATCAGCCCCTCCTTCAACGTTGCTTTGTTGCGGGACGCTTCACCTTCACCAGTCGATCGTAGTCGCTTTGGGTGCGGGCCGCGTAAGCCATGGCGAAAGACGCCAGCGCATCGTCCATGGCGTCGTTTTTTCCCATATATCCCGCAAGCACTGCTGGATCTGCCGAGCGCGCATGGGCGCGTGCCAGCGTGCGCCCGCACAGATGCGCATAGCTGGCCAGCGCTCGCTGTTCCACCAGCTCGCTGACCGATCCGAGACGCCGGTTCTTCAATTGGCGCACGTAGAAATATCGCCCCGACGGGTCGTCTTGCGTCCAACCGAGGAAGACGTCGCTCGCCGCCTGCATGGCGCGCTGACCTTCGACCACGCGCCGGCCCGGGTGATCCTGGAATTTCGGCCCGAGGCACTCGAGCACGGATTTCCCCGCTTCTTTGACCTGAAGAAACAGCGGAGCGCCGTCGCCGCTCATGAACAGGCCGACGGCGCAGAACGTACCGACGCTTCCCACCCCGACAACTTTGAAAGCCACGTCCTTGAGCGCGTAGCGCTCGACGAGGTGACGCCGCTCCGGCGCAAGACAGGCTTGGTAGGACGCAAACACGCGCTTCGAATCTACTCGATCGCGCGAGTCATGTTTTGCGGTGAAATGATAAATGAGCTTCGGCCTGTCTTCGATGCGCGGCTTCTTGCCCTTCACCAGGTGCGGAAAGTTGTCGTCCTCTTCGATGTGTTGGATTGTCTTTGCAACGATGGCGGTGAGCTGTCGTCTGAGCGAGCTGTCGTCGATGCGTTCGATCTCCCGCGCCAGGTCGACCTTGCTGTGCCAGATTTCCAGCGGCGACAGCTTGGCGAGAATGCCTATTCGGTTGCGGTATGCCCGCGCGGTCTCCGCCGCGATCGCCCGCGCCCGCTTCTTGGGAAGCTTCGCTGCCAGCGCGGCAACCGCGACGCTTGCCACCAATCGTTTGAGGTCGACGGTGAAATCGACCCCCGCCAGCGTCTCGTCGAAATCATTGATGTCGAATACGATGTTCTGTTCCGGAGTGGCGAATGCCCCGAAGTTCATCAGATGGCAGTCGCCGCAAGCCTGGACGGAAATGCCGGCGCGCGCTTGATGCTTGAGGTCCTCGGCCATCACCGCGGCGGCGCCGCGCAGGAACGCGAACGGACTCGCAAGCATGCGCTCGTAGCGAACCGGGACCAATTCCGGCACACGACTACGATCGCCCGCGGCCAGGATGGCGACCGGATCGCGATCGCCGGATCCGAGCAGCTCGGCGTGCCGCTCGCGCGGTACCTTTTTGCGCAGGCGCCTGCCGTGCGCAAAACGCTCGGCGAGCGGGCCCCAGGAGGTTTGGCTCATCTGGCCTGCGACATAAAGCATGCGAACGTCGACACCGGTCGCGCCGCTGCATGTGCGCTCGAGCGGCGCCAGCGACCGTCCGTCGCAGATATTACGCGAAGAGCCGCGTGGGGCCTAGCTTCCACATCGCCTTGAGCCGCTGGCTGCGGCAACGATCGCGCCGCGGCGTTAGGAGCTTTTTTCTTCTGCGCCTTCAGCCGCCCCTGCCTTGCCGTCCAAATCTGGCACATAGTCTCCCATTTGCCGGCACGGGAGCGGATCATGGCCGCATAAGCTCAAAACGTGCGAAAGCACTGGTGCCAGCCTTGCAGGAGAGGACTCATAGGCTCGCAACCAGGCACATTAGGATGCGGGAGCGCGACACAGGCGCGGCCTCGATGAGTCCGCCGAGCAGCGAGCGAACATAGCGACGCGGGCGGGAGGAGTGAAGTTCACCTCGTCTGCGCAGCTGGCCGGCGACGGCACTTCGACACCCGGCGCCTTGGTCGCGACCCATTGCGTCGCAGTCAAAGCGAAGCTTGAATGGCAGTCACCTCGCCAGTTGAGCCGGCTGCGATGCGCCTTCTGCTCCGATCCTGCCTTTCGTTTGCTCCTTTGCTGCTTTTGGTTTTCCTGGTCAGCGATCAAAACATATCCGCTCGCACCAGGATGCCCGTCGACCTGCCGCCGCTCGTCCTCTGGGCGTGGGACCGCGACGACGATTTGAGCTTCATCGATATTCGCGACACGGCGGTGGCCTATCTTGCCGCCACCGTCATCCTGCGCGGGGAGACTGTGTTGCTTGCGCCGCGCCATCATCCGCTGGCTCCGCCACAGGGCACGCGCCTGATCGCGGTCGCGCATGTCGAGGTGGATCGTTACGAGCCGCCGGTCGTGAGCGATGCGCAAGCGCTTGCCTTCGCCGAGACCCTCGCCGCCTTGCGCGCGACCCGTCCGGGAGAATTTCTGCAGATCGACTTCGAGGCGACATCGTCGCAACGCGCGTTCTTTCTGAAAGCCGTTGCGGCATTGCGCCAGCGCCTTCCCGATGCGGTGCTCTCCGCCACCGCCCTGACCTCCTGGTGCCTGCACGAACGGTGGACGCAAGCGCTGGCCGTCGACGAGGTGGTCCCGATGCTCTTCCGCATGGGCCCCGATCGCCGGCGCATCCGTGCGTATTTCGCCGACGGGGGAGATTTTCGCTCGGCCAACTGCCGTACCAGCATCGGCGTCGCGACCGACGAGCTGCCGCCAGCAATACCGGGAGGCCGACGCATCTACGCCTTCAGCCCACGACGCTGGAACGCCGAAACCTACGCCGCGCTGCGCGAGAGGATACGCCAATGGTCAGATGCTTCTCGGCTCTAGTGACGATCCCGATCGCTTTGATCCGGCGTAACGTCACTGTGTGCGTCACCCGCGGGCTTGACCCGCGGGTCCATCCTCTTCGCGAAGGACTTTTTTCGAAAATGATGGATTGCCGGGTCAAGCCCGGCAATGACCCGGGTGGGTCAAGTTGGACGCAATACGCTTTCGTGACGCTTGCCGTCGTGCTGTGGGGTTTCGCGCCCCCTGCGTGGGCGACCGGGCCACTTGGGCCGGAGATCAGATTCTTCAGCCGCTCCGGCCAGGATCCAGTGGACGATCTCGTGTTTTTCCGCGGGCAGCTCGGCATCCTGCGTCCCACCTTCACCGACAATCGGCTTTACGCCGCCTACCGCATCATGCTGGGCGGGCGCTTCTCGGAGGCGCAGGCCAGGCAATTGCTCGCGCGCTGTTGCGATGCTCCGGAGACCCTCTCCGACGCGGAGACGAGCTGGAACGACCTGCGCAAGCGCGTCGCCGGCGTTCCGCCTGCCCAGGACCCAAGGTATGGGGGGTACCGCCGGCGGCCGGAGAACATGCAGCTTTTCGACGTCTCATGCTTTCCGAACGCCTATCGCAATTCCGCCGCGACGTTGCGCGCGCGCATTGCCGAACACGGCGCCAACAGCCAGCTGGTGCGCGACTGGGTGATTGGCCAGGACGCCGTCCTCCTCAATTGCTATGAGGATTCACCCCTGCCGGAAGCGCTGCCGCGGAATGCGCCGGCCTGGCTCAAGGCCGACCTCGCCTATCAGATCGCCGCCGCCTATTTCTATCGCCTGGATTATGCCCGCGCAGGACAGCTGTTCGCGGCGATCGGCCGCGACGCCTCCTCGCCGTGGCAGAACACCGCGCGCTACCTCGTTGCACGCTGCGCCGTTCACGCGGCGATCGAAGACAAGACGCCCAAGCTCATCGCCGATGCGCAGCAGGCGATTGACGCCCTCGCAACGGATCCGCAGCTCGCCGACTATCGCGCCGAAGCGCCGAAACTGGCCTCGCTGCTCGCCTTCGCAACCCGTCCGCAGGAACGGGCGCGCGAGCTGGAACGCGCGCTGCTCGCTCCCGAGCTGCCGGCCGCACTTCCATTCGAGCTGCGCGACTTTTTGCTGTTGGAGCGGACCGGCGCGCGCAACACGGATCTCGGCGCGTGGATTTACGACATCGACGTTCTCACCACCTCTGGTCGCGAGCAGGACGTGGCCGCGGCCAAGAGCGATGCGCTGCGCCGATGGCGCGAGCAGCGCAATTTGCCGTGGCTCGTTGCCGCGCTGATGCATCTCTTCCCCGGCGACGAGGATGTCGCGGCTGCGATCGCCGCCTCGCGCACGATCGAGGCGGGCTCGCCCGCCTACTACACGCTGGCCTGGCATCGCCTGCGCCTGCTCATCGGCGAGAACAAGCAGGAGGAAGCGCGCGCCGAGCTCGATCAAATCCTCGACGGCCGCCCGCTGCCAGAAGGGGTCGAGAATCTGATGCGCTACCATCGCATGAAGCTCGCGCGCGACCTCGATGAGTTCGTGCGCTTCGCGCTGCGCCGCGGTGAATTCGTGATGTACCTGCCCGACCCGCGTACCAAGCTCGGCGCCACGGCGCTACCCTTGAAGTCGACGACGAGTTTTCCGTACGACTTCGGCGCAATGCTCAAGTGGCGGACAGAGCTGTTTCAGCCCAATCCTCGCTATTTCGACACGGACGGGACAGCAGCCATGTCGTTCGTCATGCCGCTGCCGCTGATGGCGCGGGTGGCGCAATCGGATCGGCTGCCGCCCAACATGCAGCGCGACGTGGCACTAGCGGTCTGGACGCGCGCGGTGCTGCTCGACGATACCGAGACTGCCACTGCCCTCGCGCCCATCGTCGCGCGCCCATTTCCCGCAATACGGCGCGGGGTGGAAAGCCTATCAGGGCGCCGCTACGCCGCAGCAGAAGAAAATAGAAGCGGCGCTGTTGCTGCTGCGGCTGCCCGGCGCAAGTCCCTGGTTCGCCTCCGGCCTCGGCTACCCCTACATGCGCGACCAGATCGGGCTCGTTGCCACGCGCTGGTGGTCGCGGGAGGACGCCGACAATCAAGGCGCGCCCGACGCTGCGGACATCACGCTTTGCGACGATTGCGCCCTTCCCCTGCAATTTGCTCCGCCGGCCTTCCTCACGTCGCAGGATCGTGAACGCGCGCGCAACGAGGTCGCACGCCTGCGCCAGCTTCCCGGAGCCCCCGCCTATCTCGGAGCCATCATTATCGCCTGGGCCAATGCGCAGCCGCGCGATCCGCACGTGCCCGAGGCGCTCCACCTGGTGGTGCGCGCGACGCGATACGGAGAAATGAATACCGAGACGTCGAAGGCCGCGTACACGCTGCTCCACAATCGCTATCGCCGCAATCCCTGGACGTCGAAAACCCCGCTTTGGTTTACGGCGCCGAAGGATGAATAAGAATGAGACGTTCCCCCTGTCATCCAAACCCTGCTGATCGGCATCGCTGCCTCATTGTGTCTGCAACGACACACATTCCCGAGTTTCGTGAGTGGGATGAGTGCGCCCACGCCAAGCCTTTGCCCTGGTGATGAAAAAATCGTCCCAGCGGCGACGATGGACGCTTCGACAGCGTGGCGGATTAACTATGCGGTCAGCACTTCGAGCACGTGGCCGTTCGGGTCGCGGAAATAGAAACCGCGTCCGCCGCGACGGTGATTGATCTTCATATCGTCGAGCGAGCCGGGGCCGCTGCCATAAGCGAGGCCCTCGGCGCGGACGCGATCAAAGATGCCGTCAAACTCCGTCTCATCGACTTTGAAGGCGTAGTGGTGGCTCTCGAAATTCGTGTCATTGTCGAAATCGAGGGTCAGTGTGTCGTTGACCCGCAACGGCGCGAAGTGCGAGAGCTGACCTTCGTAGCGCAAACCCAAGATGCGGGCGAGGAAGCGCGCCGATGCTTCCTTGTCATGCGCAGGCACGATCGTATGGTCGAGCACGATAGCCATCGGCACCTCCTTGCGGGCGCCCCCGTCGTTGCGTCTGAGATAGGACGCTGCGTCGCCGATTTTAAGGCCCCGGGAGCGCGGCGTTTGCCCTCAAGCGGCATCGCCGATGATCGAAGGAGCTCAGTGGTAGTGGATCGTAATCGTCGTCACCTGGTCGCCGGCATGACGATCCACGAATCCGAGAAAGGATGACAGCAGTTTGCGCTCGTCCTCGGGCGTGGCGGCGCGAACCTTGGCGGTGACGGTCTCAGCGGCGCCGCGCTTGAGCTCGACCGAACCGGTGTAATTCTTGTGCTTCCACCGGGTCGCGTCCTGCGTCTTGCGCCCGACCCGGACGTAGGTTCCCCGTCCACCTTTGCGGATCGCGGCCTCTTTGGCGACGAGCGTTCCATAAAGGCGTGTCCGCGCGCGCGGAACGATCTCTACGGTTTTCATGAGCGCCCCCCTGCCTCGCTTCCTGCGGGCGAAATATAGCGAAATATACAACGAGCGCGCCCCGAAAGACCACCCGGGACCGGTGCGGAGCGGGCCGACGAGCCTTAGTCAACATCGCCGCAGTGCCGCCCCATTCCGACGGTTTCGTTGGTGGATGGGCGGGCGTTGGCAGGTCGCGTTTGCGCGGTTTTGCTGGATTTCGTGCATGGCTGGCGCCGTCGTCCTGCCGACGGCGGCCGCGCGCACGCAGGGCCGTGCATTGAGCGCTTGCCGATTCGAGGTCGCCGGCACGGGAAACGTTCGTGCGATCATCGACGGCCGCAGCTTCACCCTCGAGAACGGGCGCGAGATTCGTCTCGCGGCTATCGAAGTTCCGCTCCCACCCGCCGCCGGCGAATCAGGTCCGCGCGCCGAGGCTGCTCTTGCGGCCCGCGCGGCCCTCGAATCGATGCTCGCGAGTCAAAGCGTCGAGCTGCGTCAAAACGGAGCGGGCGCCGACCGTTACGGCCGCGCGCGCGCCATGGTCTATGTCATGCGCGACGGCGTTCCGCGCTCGGTCACGCATGAGATGCTGGCGAGAGGATTCGCACGCGTTTCGGCCCACGTCGGCGATCGGCCTTGCGCCGAGGAGCTTCTGGCGCAGGAACGGGCGGCGCGCCGCGCCAAACTTGGCCTCTGGAGCGAACCGTATTATGTCATCGTGGCCGCCGAGAGCGGGACTCATCTTGCGGCCGAACGCGGCCGTTTCACCGTGGCGGAGGGGAACGTGTTGTCGGTCCGCGAGAGCGCAGGCACGATCTACATGAATTTCGGGCGGCGATGGTCGCAGGCGCTGACAGCCACGATCTCGAAGCGCGACGAGCCCGTCTTCGCCGCCGCCGGCGTAGAGCCGAAAAAACTCGAAAACCGCCGCGTTCGCGTGCGCGGTTGGATCGAGGAGCGTAACGGCCCGCGTATCGAGCTCACCCGCCCGGAGCAAATCGAGATCGCCGAGCGCGACTGACGGAACGCGAAGAACGCCATCGTGGACGCCGCAGTGAGACAACCCAGCGTTCTCGGCACCAGACGGCTGGCGCCAGCCGGCGCCGCCGCGCTCGCGCTCCTGCTCGCGGGCTGCAGCTCAGCGCTGCTCTCGATCGGCGCGCCGCCGGGCTCGCTGCCCGAGGCGCCGCGACAGGCCCAGCAACAACCACAACCGCCGGCTCCGACCTCGCGCGAGCATCAGCGCATTCTCGCCGCCTATAACGGCGCCTACGACGATCCCAAGCTCGAGGGGCTGCTCAACCAGATGGTTGCGAAGCTGGTGGCGGCGTCCGAGCGGCCGGACGTGCAATATCGCGTCACCATCCTCAACTCGGGGGCGATCAACGCCTTCGCGCTGCCGACCGGGCAGCTCTACGTAACGCGCGGATTGATCGCGCTGGCGAACGACACGTCGGAGCTCGCCTCGGTGCTCTCCCACGAAATGTCGCACGTGATCGCGCGCCATGCCGCCATGCGCGAGGACCAGGCACGCCAAGTGGCACTGGTGAGCCGCGTCGTGCAGGACGTGCTGAGCGATCCGGAAACCGGAGCGCTGGCGCTGGCGAAATCGAAGATCGCGCTCGCGAGCTTCTCGCGCGCGCAGGAATTCGAGGCGGACGGAAGCGGCATCGGCATTGCCGCGCGCGCCGGCTATGATCCTTTCGGCGCCGCGCGCTTCCTCAGCTCGATGGGGCGTAATGCCGAGCTGAAATCCAACCCGAGCCAATCGCACATCGACCCGCGCGCGCCCGATTTCCTCTCCTCCCATCCCGCGACCCCCGAGCGCATCAGCAATGCGCAGGCGAGCGCCCGCCAGTTCAACGCGCCCGGCGCCGGCGAACGCGACAAGGCGGCCTATCTCGCCAGCGTCGACGGCATGGTCTACGGCGAGGACCCGAGCGAAGGCTTCGTGCGCGGCCGCCGCTTCCTGCATCCAAGGCTCGGCTTCACCTTCCTGGCACCGGAGGGATTCGTGCTCGACAACACCGCGCAGGCGGTTCTCGGCGTCAAGGAAGGCGGCGGCCAAGCCTTGCGGCTCGACGTCGTGCGCGTGCCCGCGGAACAGACGCTCGCGGATTACCTCAGCTCCGGCTGGGTCGAGAACATCGACCCAAAATCCGTCGAGGAGGTCGTCATCAACGGGCTGCCGGCGGCGACCGCAACCGCCAAGGGTGACCAGTGGGTGTTTCGGCTCTATGCGGTGCGGTTCGGAAGCGACGTCTATCGCTTCATCTTCGCCTCCAAGCGCACGACCGCGGAGGTCGATCGCGCCTTTCGCGAATCCGTCGGCACCTTCCGTCGCATGACGCTGGCGGAAAGCCAGGCGGCAAAGCCGCTGCACATCAAGATCGTGACCGTCGCAGCGGGTGACACGGTCGAGCGCTTGGCGAGCCGCATGGCGGCGTCCGACCGCGCGGTCGAGCGCTTTCGCGTTCTCAACGGGCTTGGTCCCAACGACCGCACCAATCCCGGCGACCAGGTCAAGATCGTGGTCGAGTGAGCGACCGAACACCCGTCATGGCCTTTCCCGCCGTTCGGCGTCATCATCGAGCTTCGCGAGCTTTTGCGAGGTGAACGCATGAACATCGGTTTCGTCGGCCTCGGCGCCATGGGTGCCGGCATCGTCCCACGGCTCATGGCCGCGGGCCACGCGGTGACGGGCTGGAATCGGAGCAAGCAGAAGGCGGAGCCCTTGATGGCCGCCGGCATGCGGCTGGCGCCGACGCCGCGCGCCGTCGCCGCCGCCTCCGACGTCGTGTTCTCGATCGTAACCGATGCGGCGGCGGTGCGAGCGGTGGCGCTCGGCGGCGACGGCATCATTTCCGGCATGAAGAAAGGCGACATCTATGCCGACATGAGCACGATCGCGCCGGACGCGAGCCGCGCGATCTGCGCCGAATTCGCCAAGCAAGGCCTGGCCATGCTCGATGCGCCGATTTCGGGCAGTCCGGTCACGCTGGCGCAGGGCAACGCGGCGGTCATGGTCGGCGGCGACAAGGAGGCCTTCGAGCGCATCGAGCCGGTGCTACGCGCCATCGGGCCGAAGGTGACCTATATCGGCGCCAGCGGTCTCGCGGTACAGATGAAGATCGCGGTCAACCTCCTGCTCATGGTGGAAGTCATCGCCTTCGGCGAGGCGGTCGCGCTCGCGGAAAAAGGCGGGGTCGCGCGCGAGATCGCGGTCGACGCGATCCTCAAGAGCGTCGCGGCCTCGCCGGTGCTGGCCTATCGCGGGCCCTTCATCCTGGACGGCAAGATGCCCGCCGTCCCGCTTGCCGATGTCACGCTGCAGCAGAAAGACATGTTGCTGGCGCTCGAGCTCGGCCGCAAGCTCGGCAGCCCGGTGCCCCTGGCGGCGGCCGCAAACGAAATGATGAATGCCTGCCGCGGGTTGGGGCTCGATCATCGCGACTTCGTCACCGCGCACGAGGTCTATCGCCGCCTGGGGGGAGAGACGTAGTGTGCCGCCACCATCAAACCGAGATGAAGCGAGTTGAGGTATACGAATCGTGAAGCGAGCCATCCGAAAGAGCAAACGAAAGGTCAGCCGCGCGGGCGCGGCCCCAACGTCCGCGAAAATGTACCGCACCAATATGCGTGAGGTTCGCAAGGTCGGGGGGCTCAAGCGCAAGGACGGCTGGGTCGACATGCAGGTGCAGTTCCTGATCGACAAGGCCTCCGCCGGCGCCGACCATGTGATCGGGTGGACCGTGCTCAAGCCGGGGGCCCGTCACGAGCGGCACCGCCATCACCATTGCGACGAGTTCTTCATCGTGCTCAAGGGCCACGGCCATATCTATACCGACGACGGCGAGGCCCCATCGGGCGAAGGCGACGTCGTCTACTCGCCGCGCAAGTGCTGGCACGGTTTCAACAACACCTCGAAGGCGGACGTCGTGCTGGTGTGGGGCTGGATGGGTGCCGGCTCGATCGAGGCCTCCGGCTACGAGGTGGCTGCGGACAGCGATTGATGTTTCAACGTCTCGCTCGGCCCGGCTGACGGAGGGGGTCATGAATCTCTGGGAGGATGCGCGAGTCATACGCGGCATGCGGGCGCAGCTCGAGCTGCGGCGCAAGCGTCTTGCCGCCGGCGACGCGCCGTTGGGCTGGAAGGTGGGCTTCGCCGCGCCGGCGATGCTCGAGCGCCTCGACATCACCGGACCGTTGGTGGGATTTTTAACGCGCAATGCCCGCGTTCAATCGGGAGGAAGCGTGTCGCTTGCCGGCTGGGCCAAGCCCGTGGCCGAGCCTGAAATCGCCGTCCACATCGGCCGCGACGTCTCCGCCGGCGCCGACCATGCGACCGCCCAGGCCGCGATCGCGGGCATCTCGCCGGCGATCGAGATCGTCGATCTCACCGCGCCGCCCGAGGATCCCGAACGCATTCTCAGCGGCAACATCTATCAGCGCCACGTGGTGCTGGATGGCGCCGGACCGGCGCGCGCCGGCAGCGCGTCGGACGGCCTCACGTGCCGCGTCATTCGGCGCGCAAGCGAGTTCGCGCGCACCAGCGATCCGCAGGCCAATACCGGGGACTGGGTCGGCATCGTGCGCCACGTCGCCAACGTGCTCGCGGCCTTCGGCGAGCGGCTGCGCGGCGGGGAAATCATCATCACCGGGTCGGTGGTGGCGCCGCTCACGATCGAGCCGGGCGAGGGTGCCATCGCCTTCGAGGTCGATCCGGTCGGCGGCGTCGGGGTGCGTTTTTCCGGCTTCGATAAGCCGCAGGAGTGAACGTTGCGCTGCCGGGACGGAGCGATTAGAGCAGTTTCACCGTGATTGGAATCACGATGCTGCCGAGAGGCTCGGTTTGCTCCCTCTCCCATAGGGAGAGGGGTGGGGTGAGGGGTTACGATCTCTCGATAGTTCTGTAACCCCCTCACCCCAACCCTCTCCCCAAGCGGGGAGAGGGAGCAGACCGAGATCGTTGCGCGGTCGTCGACACTCGTTGTGAAATCGCTCTGGCGTCCGGCCGTCATCCCGCGCATCAGGACTTGAAAGATGTCGAAGCTCTGTGTCCTTGTCGTCTCTCTCTTTGCAATTCTCACTTTGTCGACGCCGCCGGCGCTGGCCCAGACCCAAGCTTGGCCGCAGCAACCGGTCCGCTTCATCCTTCCGTTCGGGCCCGGCGCCGGCGCCGATATCGGCGCGCGCCTCATTCAGGACCGCCTGCAGGCACGCTGGGGCAAGCCGGTGGTGATCGAGAACCGTCCGGGCGGCGACAGCATGATCGCGATCCAGGCCGTGCTGGCCGCCAACGACGATCACACCTTCCTATGGGGGCCGAGCGGGAGCTTCATCGTCCATCCGTATCAGTACAAGAAACTGCCTTACGACCCCTCCGATCTCGTGCCGGTGGCGCGCTTCTCCAGCACCATTCTCGGCGTCGGCGTGCCGGCGTCGATGAACATCGCCACCCTCGCCGATTTCGTCAAACGCGCGCGCGCCGAAGCCGGCAAGTTCAATTCGGCCGCGGTTCCGGGCATCACCGATCTGGCATTCGACTACTTCGCGCACAATGCCAAGATCACGACGACGAAGGTTCCGTACAAGGACATCGTGCAGGCCGTGAACGACCTCGCCGAGGATCGCCTCCAGGTCTATTCGGCCTCATACGCCATCCTGCGCCCGCAGCGAGAGGCCGGCAGGATCACGGTGCTGGCGCAGATGGGACGCGAGCGGGCGCCGAGCCTGCTCGACATTCCGACCGGCATCGAAGCGGGTTTCCCCGAGCTGGAGATGGACGGCAATGTCGGCCTGTTCGGAAGCAAGGCGCTGTCGGCGGAATTGCGTGAGCGCATCGGCGCCGACGTGGTCGCGGTGTCCGACGACAAGGCGATCGACGACAAGCTCAATGCGACCGCGCAGACGCCGTCTCGCGGCGGAGCAAAGGAGTTCGCCGCCTCGATCGAGCGCCAGCGCGCCCAGATCGCCACCATCGCCAAGGCTCTCGGCATCCAGCCGACGCGATAAACGGCGCGCGCCGAAGCGAGCGCCGAACCCACTCAGCTTGGTCAGCTTTCGCAGGTGCTTCGGACATCGACCGGCGTTCGGCCGTGATCGGCGCTGATGCTTTTGAGCCATACCGGACATGGCCGTGTTAGCGCTAGCGCCAAACGATTACGATGCGGCGGCCGGCTCTTTGTCATACCACGGCGCGTACAGCACGCGGTTGGCCTCCAGGTAGCTCTTGAGGCTGGAGAGCACGAGCGGCCAGCCTTTGCTGATCGCGTCGAACACCTTGCTGCCTTCGGCGAAATCGTCGTGCGTGACGGTGAGCTTGACCTGATCCTTCTGCTTTTCGAGATCGATCACGACGCGCGAGGGCTGCTCGGCCCCGTAGAAAGGTTCGTGCATCGAATGGAACGTGTAGGACAGCCGCCGCGGCGGATCGTATTCCAGCACTTTGCCTTGCACTATCAGCTTGCCCTCGCGGCGAAATTCGATCGGGGCGCCGGCCTTCCAATCAGAGGTGACAGCATTACCGAACCAGAATTTTGCGGTCACATCGGTATCGGTCAGCGCCTTGAAGACTTTCTCGGGCGTCGACGCAATGTAGATCGTGTAGACGAAAACGGGCTTACTCATCACGAGCCTCCAGTCCTTTCTTGAGTTCACTCAGTGCCTGCAACCGGTGGCGTTCGAATTTCCCGATCCAGCGCTCGGTGATGTCGTGGATCGGCACCGGGTTGAGGTAGTGCAGTTTCTCTCTGCCCTGCTTCACGGTGGCGACGAGATTGGCCTCCTCCAGGATCCCCAAGTGCTTGCTGACCGCCTGCCGCGTCATGTCGAGGCGCGCGCAGAGTTCGTTCAGCGTCTGGCCGTTATCCGCGCGCAGCCGGTCGAGCAATTCCCTGCGGCTGGCATCGGCCAGGGCGCTGAACACTTGATCCATAGTCATAATATGCAACCTTTTGGTTGCCTGTCAAGACCGCTGTTGATCCAATTCAGACAATCGCGATCCAGATTGGCTGTGCGTGTAGCTCAGGCGGGAAGGCTGCGATTGCGTTGCATATGTCTGTTCGCGGCACATCGCCGACGTCCGAGACGGCCGCCGTTTTTGTCTCCTCTCGGGGAAGCGCCGACATTCTTCGCTAATTCAGCGACTTAACGGCAAGCCCATTTTTCGCTTGACTCGCGTAACGAGAATCTTCGAGAAAAGCGTATTCACCGAAACTACGCCAGAAGCCCGGGCGGCATGCCGCGCCGGGTTTTTCGTTGCGCGGTCGCGCGCGGCGGGTTTCGCGTGTTTGCAAAAAAACAGGGAAATACAGGAGATCACAGCCATGCAGTTTCAGAGAGGCCAAAGCGGGAATCCGTCCGGACGACCGCGCGGGGCGCTCAATCGGGCAACCGTGCTGGCGCAAGAGCTGTTGGCCGCACGCGTCGAGAGCATCGCTGCAAAGCTCATCGAACTCGCGGAGGGCGGCGACATGAGGGCCATTCGCGTGTACATGGACCGGCTTATGCCGGTGATCAAGCACCAGCCGATCGCCGTGGAGCTGCCGCCGATCGAGACGGCGGCCGACAGTGTCGAGGCGGCGGCAAGCATTGTGGCCGCGGTCGCGGCCGGCGAGCTGACGGCAGCCGAGGCCGCCGAATTGGCAAAGGTTATCGATACTTACGTGGGCGCGCTCGCCAGCAGGGGGTTCGAGGAACGCCTGACCAAGCTCGAGAACGAGAGTAGCGGCGCGCCTGCCGGCCGGGCGCATGCGCCGTGAAGCGCTGCAAATTCGCGTCCTCGCCTTCGCATCACTCGTGCCTGCTAAGTAATTTTCTCCGGCGACTTCTCGTCCTCGAATACCGAAATGACCGGCGGCGTGCCGCTCAATCCCAGCTCCTGCCACCGCGCCACCACGTTGTCGTAAGCGTCCTTGGACAATTTGGTGCGCTTGGAGAACGTCTTGATAAAGCGATAGTCCATGCAGGCGTTGATCAGACACTTCGATCCCCAAGGCCTGATCTCCGGCGGGTTCAGGCTGGGATCGAGATAGGTGCTCCAGGTTTCGCGCAAGATGTCGATCGACTGCGCCGGGCGCGAACGCGTCGCCATGGCCCAGAGCACCTGGTTGACATTGGTCGGATCGACGTCGTCGTCGACGACGATGACGTATTTGCCGAAATAGGCGCCGGCGGTGCATTGCGCGGCGAGCGCCATCACCTGCGCCGCATGGCCGGCATACATCTGCTTGATCGAGACCACGGTGATGCCCCAACCGGCAGCCTCGGGGATCGACCACACGCCCTTGATGCCGGGCACGCCGAGCTTCTGCAGGTCGGCCCACACGCCGGCGGAACGCAAAGCTGCCCAAAACAGCCCGGCCTCATTGGCCGCGGTGTCCGCCATCAAAGCGCAGGTCAGGGTCGGATTGTCGCGATAGCGGACGCGCTCAACCCGCATGAAGGGCGTCGCCCCGCTCGGCCGGCCGTAATAGCCGGTGAACTCGCCGAACGGTCCCTCGGCGAAGGTCTCGTCCGGATAGAGGAAGCCTTCGAGCACGATCTCGGCGCGCGCAGGCAGCGGCAGGCCCGTGAGGTCACTGGTGAAGACCTCGATCGGCGCGCCATTGATGCCGGAATAATAATCGTATTCGCACTCCGTCTTCGGCAGGCTGGTGGCGGCAACCAGAAACAGCAACGGATCGATGCCATAGGCGGCGGCGATCGGCATCGGCTTGCCCATCTTCCACCACTTCTCGCGATCGATGGTGGCGTCCTTGCCGGGCGACGTGTACACGCCGACCTCGCGCGGGCCTTTGATCATCATCCGATAGGTGCCGACATTGATGCGACCGGTTTCGGGATCCTTGGTTATCACCGCGTCGCCGGTGCCGAGATACATGCCCCCGTCGAGCGGCCACATGCGCTGCGCCGGAAAGATGCGGATATCGATGTCGTCCCCCTCGACGATGTTTTGGTTGCAGATCGCCTGATCGGCCGAAATCTCCTTCGGCGGCATTTTCCGACCCAGCTTTTGCTGCAGGATTTGCACCGCCTTGAGCGGATGATCCACCGGCTGCTCGCCGATCATCAGGCAGAAGCGCGAGAGGTTGCATCCAATCATGTTGTAGAGCGCGCGGTGCCCGGGATGACCTTTGATGTTCTCGAACAGGAGCGCGGGCGACTTCTGGCCGCCGACAAGGTAAGTGATCGTTGCCGCCTCGAGATCGGGATCGACTTCCGCGGTGATGCGCTTGAGCTCACCGAGCGCCTCGACCTTTTCCAGCCAAGCGTCGAGATCGCTGGCGTTGGCGCCGCGAGCAATCGTTTTGGCCTCGGCTTTCTCGCGCTGTGGCTCGGCGCTGGCCGCGCTCACCGTGACGCTCATGTCCATGGACGTCTCCACCTTGTTCTGTTGCCGATTGAGCGAAGTTTAGCGCGCCTTGAGGTCAAGTGCACACCGGGCGGCGCCACCGGCCGCCGTCATGGAGCGAAGGGTGCGGCAATAAAAAGCCCGGCGCATCGGCCGGGCGTGGCGCGCTCACGATGCACGCGGTGCTCAGAGGCCCGCCATGACGCTCTCGAGGCCCAAAAGGTGGGCGAGCGATTTGAGCTCTCGCCGCTGGTCGTCGCTAAAGCTCATCACCAGCGGGAACCCGGCGTTTTTGAGCCCCTCGACATTGACCTTGCTCATGTCGATCGACGCCATGCGGCTGCCGCCCGACGCCGACTTTTTGCTGTACTCCATCTTGCGCAATTCAGTCTCGACCGCGGGCCAATAGCGCTCCTGCTCCGGCGTCAGACTGAGTCGTTTCTTGATGCTGGCGATCTGCGAATCGTTGAGCACGAGGTTCGAGCGCGGCTTGATGACGGGCTTGGCCGTTGCGGAGGCCAGGGCCACTTTGGCCGGCGCCGTGGCCGGCGCTGCGGCTGAAAGCGGCTTCGGTGTCGCCTCGAGCCTGGCGGGCGCGTCGGCGTCGATGGCCGCATAGGTCGGGCGCGGAGTGAACAGGGAGATATCGCCGTCGGCCGACGCCAATGCCAGCATTCGAGACACCGGCTCGGCCGCGGCGTCCGCCCAATCCGCCGGGAAGCGCAAATTCACGCAGTCGGAAGGCGCCATGTCGGCGATGGCGGCGACGACCGTCGATGACGCCGGCTGGGGCGAAAGGCCTGTGCGCGCGTTCAAGCCCGCCGCGAGACCGCCGATCCCCGCCCCGCCCAGAATGGCGATGCACGCCAGCACGCTTTTGCTGATGCCCCTGGAGCGCCCCCGCATGTCCCCCCGCAATGCTGACCCTACCCAAACGTGGCTTCATCTTCTTTGCAAACCGAGCGTAATTATGGCTGCGCCGGGACATTATCTTCGGCGACTTTCTCCTTGTTTGATAAAGGGTTAGAGCCGCGCGCGCGGCCGGCCCGGGCATAACAAAAGCCCGGCGTCGCCGCCGGGCTTCAGCTTTACCTCTGAAGAAAAGGAAGCGCTTAGGCCGCCTCTTCCTCCACCACTGCATCCTCGTCCTCACCCTCCCCTTCGGCGGGCTTGGGACCGCGGCGCGGCCCCTTGGCAAGCGCGGCTTCGATCTCTTTGATCGCTTCGGTCTCGGTAATGCGCTGTACCACCGAGATCTCGCGCGAGAGCCGATCGAGCGCAGCCTCGTAGAGCTGGCGCTCCGAGTAGGACTGCTCGGGTTGGGTATCCGAGCGGAAAAGGTCGCGCACCACCTCGGCGATCGCGACGATGTCGCCCGAGTTGATTTTCGCCTCATACTCTTGGGCGCGCCGCGACCACATCGTGCGCTTGACGCGGGCGCGACCTTTCAACGTTTCCAGCGCGCGCCTGACCAGCGGCGGCTCGGCGAGCTTACGCATGCCGACGGAAGCGATCTTCGCCGTCGGCACCCGCAACGTCATCTTGTCCTTGACGAAGTTGATGACGAAGAGCTCGAGCTTGGCGCCCGCCACCTCCTGCTCCTCGATCGCCAGAATCTGGCCCACGCCATGGGACGGATAGACGATGAACTCGTTGGTCCTGAAGCCCTGACGCTGGGTCGCCTTCTTGCTGGTCATTCCGGGGGAAACTCCTTCGTCCGGCTTGCGCCGGACAGGTGTCTTGGCCACGGGACTCCCTCGGCGCGGCGCCGCACGGGGAGCTGCCCTCCGGCGGACGCCGGCTGGGCTCTTTTTGGTCCGTCGGCTCATGACGGCGGTTCTCTTCGACCGATGGCGCGTTTTTCCTGCCACGGGTTTTGCGTGGGTCTCACGTCCCTGGTTGAGGTTCCTCGGAAACGACCCGAAAAATAACGCTCCCCACCGGGGAGCGGCTCGGGTGCGATGTTTTGCTCATTTTCTAACTATATAGCACATTTTCCGCCAAATTCAAAGCCTTGCGGCGTTGCAAACGCCCGATTTCGGCCGTTTCGGCATTACATTTTCGTCACGCCTGGTTAACGGGCCATTTAGTCGCCGGTTCCGGGGCTGGGGGAGAATTGCGTTTCCAGCTTGTTCTGCACGTCCTCCCAGGCCTTGGCGTCGGCCGGCGGCTCTTTCTTCTGGGTGATATTGGGCCAGATCTTCGCAAAATCAGCGTTGAGCTTCAGGAGTTTCTCCAACCCCGGCTCGGTATCGGGCTTGATTGCGTCGACCGGGCACTCGGGCTCGCAGACCCCGCAATCGATGCATTCGTCGGGGTGGATGACGAGCATGTTCTCGCCCTCGTAGAAGCAATCCACCGGGCACACCTCGACGCAGTCCATGTATTTGCACTTAATGCAACTTTCGACGACGATGTAAGTCATTTTCCAAGCTCTCTGGGCGCGCTGACTAGCGCATGGGCTCTCGGCAAGCAAGAGTTGCCACCGTGCAGGCCGTTTGAACAGCCAGTCGGGCGTAGCGCGGCACCTTACGGCTCGCCCGCGCCGCGCAGGCGCTCGGTCGCGGGAGGAGGCGGCGGCTCGAGCGCCTCGCACAGTGCGCGCGCGTCATCCGCCGAGCCGCGGCGCTCGGCAAAAGCCAGGACTTTGACCACGCGGACCGCGCGGTCGAGGGCAACCGTCACGACGTCGCCGGGCCGCACCGCGCGGCTCGGCGCATCGACGCGCCGACCATTGATCCGCACGTGACCAGCGGTGGCGAGCTCCGCCGCCGCCGTTCGCGTGCGCACCACCCGCGCGTGCCAGAGCCACTTATCGATGCGCTGGCGGTCCAAGCCGCGCGCGCCTCAGCGCGGCTCTTTGGTGTTCGCCTCGAGCTGCTCCTTGAGCGCTGCGAGCTTGGCGAACGGTGAATTCGGGTCGGGCTCTCGATCGCGGCGGTCCCTACCCTCGCCCCGACCTTTGATGTACTTCGCGCGCAGTGCCGGGTCGCGATCCGGACGATCGCCACGCGGCGCCCGGTCGGGGCGCTCGCCACGTTGCGACCGGTCACCACGACGCGGCGGTTGCTCCGCTCGCTGCGGGCGAGGGGCGCGCGGACGACGCTCGGGACGATCCGCCCGCCGCTCACGCTCAGGCCGCTCGCTGCCCTCGGGTCGCGCGCGCGGATGCGCCTCGGCCTCGGGCACGGGCGTCGCGTCGGCTGCCGCGGGCGCGGCCGCAACGACCGGTGCTTGCGGTTGGTGCCGGGGGCGCCGCTGGCGCGGACCACGTTCATGGCGCGGCTTGCGCGCATGTTCGTCGCGACGGACCGGCCGCCAAACCTCGATGAATTCGTCGACCGCAGATTCGGTCTTGGGCACGACCTCCGGCGGCGGCTCAGACACCGAAACGTCCTCTGCGGGTCCTTCCGCTTGAGCGGAGACGGCAAGGGTCGGCGCTTCTGCGACGGCGATCACCGACGCCGCCGCCTCGGCGAGGACTGGCGCGCTTGATCGCTCGACCGGCTCGTTCGGCGCGGCCGCGGCCGTTTCGACCACCGTTTCTTCCACCGCCGGCGGGTCCGCGGTCGCCGCCTCCGTCATTTCGACCGGAGGTTCGGCTCTCGGTTCGCCTTCGACTGCAGGCGCCGCCGCCACGCCTTCATCGGTCGAGGCGGGCTCTTCCGGCGTAGCTTGCACAGGCGGCGCCGCCTGCGGGGTCGATTCCACCGGCGCGGGCGGCGCTTCGGCGGGCCTCGGCCGCTTGTCCATGCGGTAGCCGAGCGAGCGCAGCACCGAGGCGAAATCCTCACCCGAGCAGCCCGCAAGCGACGTCATGCCGACGGTGACGGTGAACCCGAAGCCCTCGATTGCGCCCGGCGGCTTCGCGCCCGCTCCGCCCGGACGCCATGCGAGCGCCGGGCGGATGAGATCGGCGAGCCGCTCCAAGATATCGACCCGCACGGCGCGCGTCCCGCACACCCGGTAACCGGCGGTGCGGTAGAGCACCTTTGCAATTTCCTGGTCGGCGGCGATCGACGTGCGGCCGCTGGCGGCCAGTTGTTGGATCGCTTCGAGGCCCTTCCTTTCCGAGCCCCCATGTTTGAGCGCCCAGAGCTGCGTCGCCAGCGCCCGCGGCCCTGGCTTGAGCAGCGCAGGCAAATAGATGTGATAGGCGCCGAAGCGCACGCCATACTTACGCAGCGTCGCACGCGCGGGCTGGTCCAGGCCCTTGACCTCGTCCGCAACCTTGTGGCGATCGAGCACGCCGAGCGCTTCGGTGAGCTGGAACGCAATGCCACGCGCGATGCCGGTTATGTCCTCGGCCGCGGCGAGCCGGAACAGCGCCTCCAGGAGTCTCTCGATGTGGGACTTGAGCCACAGATCGAGCCGCGCCTGCACCGCGTCGCGCGGCGCGCCGCTAAGATGTTCGTCGGCGATGATGCGCACGCGCGGCTTGAGCGCCTCTTCGCCGGCAACGAGCTTGCCGACGGGTTGTCCGAGCCACCTGATGGCCCCGTCGGTCGCAAGCACGAGCTGCCCGTCCGCCGCTTGCGCCAAGCGCGTTGCACGCGCGTCGATTTCCCCCGCCAGCGCCTTCTGCGCTGCGCCGGCGAGCGCTTTCGCTTCGGAGCCGGCGGCCGAGGCAGCGGCCGTGAACATGAATCCGTCGAGACGGCCGATCGCGTGACCCTCGACCACGACTTCCCCGCTCTTGGAGATGTCGGTCTCGAGCACCGCGTTCTCGCGTAGCCGGCGCATCAACACGCTGGTGCGGCGATCGACGAAGCGCTCGGTGAGCCGGTCATGCAGCGCGTCCGACAATCTGTCTTCGACCGCGCGCGTGACGCCTTGCCAGTGCTCGGGGTCGACCAGCCAGTCCGGACGATTTGCTGCAAACGTCCAGGTGCGGATGTGAGCGATGCGGTTCGAGAGCGTGTCGATGTCGCCGTCGGTGTGATCCGCCTGCTCGACCTGACGCGCGAACCAATCGGTCGGGATCGCGCCTTCGCGCATCAGGAAACCATAGAGCGTCGTGGCGAGCTCGGCATGAGTGGCGGGCGAGATTTTGCGATAGTCGGGCACCTGGCAGACGTCCCACAATCGCTCGACCGCCGCGCGCGTCTTCGCGAGCGAGCGGATATCGTCGTCGCGCGCCGCGTGTTCCAGCACCAAGATGTCCTCGGCGATGGGCGCGCGGGTGAGGCCATTCTCTTTCGGCGTGTCTGCGAGCGAAGCCTGCAGCGCTCCCACCGACGAGAAGTCCAGCGTGGTGTTGCGCCATTGCAGCACCCTGATCGGTTCGAACGAATGGCTTTCAAGCGCCTGCGCAAGCTCGGTTTCGAACGGCGGGCACCTGCCGGTGGTGCCGAAGGTGCCATTGCGGGTGGCACGACCGGCGCGGCCGGCGATCTGCGCCAGTTCGGCCGGATTAAGTCGTCGAAACTGGTAGCCGTCGAATTTGCGGTCGGAGGCGAAGGCGACGTGATCGACATCGAGGTTGAGCCCCATGCCGATAGCGTCGGTGGCGACGAGATATTCGACGTCGCCCGACTGATAGAGCGCGACTTGCGCGTTGCGCGTGCGCGGGCTCAGCGCTCCCAGCACGACGGCGGCGCCGCCGCGCTGGCGACGGATCAATTCCGCGATGGAATAGACTTCCTCGGCCGAGAACGCGACGACGGCGGAGCGGCGGGGAAGCCGGGTGATCTTCTTTTCGCCCGCGAACGAGAGCTGCGACAGGCGCGGTCGCGTCAGAACGTGGGCGCCTGGCAGGAGCCGCTCGACCATCGGTCGCACCGTCTGCGCGCCGAGCACCAGCGTCTCCTCGCGTCCCCGGCGGTTGAGCATGCGATCGGTGAAGACATGACCGCGCTCGAGGTCGGCTGCGAGCTGCACCTCGTCGATGGCGAGGAAGGCGACGTCGAGGTCACGCGGCATGGCCTCGACGGTGGAAACCCAATAGCGCGGGCTGGGCGGCTTGATCTTCTCCTCGCCGGTGACGAGCGCGACCGCCTCCGCGCCCACGCGCGCCGCGACCTTATTGTAGACCTCGCGTGCCAAAAGCCGCAGCGGCAGCCCGATGATGCCGGAGGAATGACCGAGCATGCGCTCGATCGCGAGATGCGTCTTGCCGGTGTTGGTCGGCCCAAGCACCGCGGTGACGCCCGCGCCGCGGGCGCCGGAATCGCGGTTGGTCGGAGAGGAGAAGGAGATCGGCATCGACGACCGAAAACTGGCGACGACTGACGTCGCTGATGTGTGATGCTACCCGCCACGCTGCGGCGAGCGCAACGAAACCCCCAGAGGGTAGCAGACAAGAGATCGCGCCGCGCGTTCGGGCCTGGTCATCCGTTCAAGCAGCGCCTTGAGCCGCGCGTACATCTCGATGGACGCAAGATACCCGCTCCCACCATGGCCCGCAAACACCCCTCCGAACCGGCAGTTGGGAATCGCTCGCGCGATTGCCGTTACCTGGAACACGGTGACTCGCGGTATATTGGCGGAGCGGAGCTGCGAGATCATCGGTTTCCAAGCTCCAGGCGAGTGCATCCCGGTGAATGAGGCAATGCTGCCGCGAAGATAGGCGCCGCCATCTTCGGCCGCACGGTCGATCTCACCAAGCCACGCGCGAGCGGCGAAAATACACGCCACAGTATTCGGCACGACATCGTCGTGATGGGCCAACAAATATCCGAGAGACCGCCCAATTTTCGAACCAAGCCACCGCAGGTCAAAGAGCGGCCCATCCGACACCGCATTCCGGCCGATCGCCCGACCGCAACGGGCAGATCGGGCAGAAACGGGCAGATCGGGCAGATAAGGCATGCGCGCCAGGCCTCGGGAAAGGCTGTGGGAGCCCCTGTGCTTAAACTGTGGAACGAGTCTCGAACGAATCGCGCCCGAATCGCTGACTCGGTCGTTGTCGGAGTTCGTTCACGGCCACATCTGGTGGCACGGCCTTTGCGCCCCACAAAATCGTGTAAGCGGTCAAAAAGGCGGGGGGCCTTCGATGCTGGAATGGATTAACGGCGAGACCTGGCGCTGAATTTTGGGGGATGGAGGTCGGCGGACGGCTGCGCCCGGCAGCGTCATTGCGTTTTTGCCGTCGCCTTGCTCGGTTGCGGCATGGAAACGAACTGCGTCGCCTGCATGACCCCGAGCCCGATGGGGGTTGGAACCGAAACCCGATAGGGCACCATCACGCGCGTACCGGCGATGGGGGCAAGCCAGAGCTCGATGTCGCGCAACTGCACGAGATACTTGATCGCGGTGCGCTCGGGAACGTGACCCGCGATTGGCGCAAAACGCACTGCGCACACCACCGCCACGCCTTGGTAACCTCGGTCCGCCCTCACCCGCTCGAGCCGCTTGAAAGCGAGCTGGAGGTCGTAACGCATGCGGCCGTCGAAGATCGACAGCGTGCGCTGACAAGCCTGGGGAACGAGGGTGTCGCCGCTGCCCGGAACCCGGATCAGCGACGCCGTCATCGGGTCCGACACCCCGCGTCGATGGGCGTCGGTGACTGGAACGCGATCCGGGCTCGCAACGGTGGGCGGATTGGCCGCAAACTCCTTCACCGCGCCGGCGCTGATCACCATCCGCACTTCATCGGACTTGTCGTCGGTGATGATGCGCGAGGCGTAGGTCGAAGGGACGAGTTGGCCGCTCGAGATGCTTCCGCGCGCAGCGCTCTGACCCTGGCCGCTGGCAAAGACGCGCAGCAAGCCAGCCGTCGCACCGCTCGCCGAGGCGGTGAAATAATCATCGCCGATGTCGATTATCCAAGCGCCCTGGCCGATCGGCAAACCGCTCAGGGTGACCGTATAGCGGGCATCAAGCTTGCCTTGGGCCAAGCTTCGGCCCCCGTGGGCATCCGCCATGGTCACCGCGAGCGCGGTCACGCCGAGAAAAATCGCGTGGCGGGTGAGGCGGTGTGAACCCACGAAGCCCGGTCCCTGCTTTCGCCATTTCTTGGCTTTCGCCATTTCTTGTCGAAACCGCCGGCCATGGCTAGCCGCTGTCCCCGGCGCGACCAGGTGGCCGGCCGCTGGCCGATTTCCAATAACCCTTGACGCGGCATCTTGGCCCGATCAAGGCAGTTGGGATGCGCCGAATAACTCCCTCATCCGCCGCGCAATTCCGCCCGGAAACGCGCGGCTTGACGCCTTTTCATGCGCTCACTATAGGTCCGCCGGCTTGCGAAGCCGCAGGTGGTCGAGCCAATGACAATGCGCGCAGGCTCGATCCGGCAAACGCTCTAGAAAGACAAGGTTTCTCAATGTCACGGCGGTGCGAACTCACCGGCAAAGGTGCGCAGGTTGGGCACAAGGTCAGCCACTCCAACATCAAGACCAAGCGGCGCTTCCTGCCCAATCTGCTCAACGTCACCATGATTTCCGACGCGCTCGGCCGCTCGGTCAAGCTGCGCGTGTCGGCAAACGCGCTCAAGACCGTCGATCACCGCGGCGGCCTGGATGCATTTCTGCTGAAGGCGAAGGACGACGACCTGTCCGAGAAGGCGCTCGAATTAAAGCGCCAGATCAGGAAGAAAAGGGCGGCGGAAGCGGAGTAAGCGCAACCTCCAACCTGCGACATAATCTCCCTGCGTTTGGCGGGAAATGCGGCAAATGTCGAGGCCGATGGATTACGGCTCCGCCAGCGTGAATTGAAGCAGCAGCGTGCGCTGAACCGCGGAGAAATTGTCGTCGGAGATGAGGGTGAGGACGACTTCGCCGCCCGCGCTGCGGTGAACGCTCAAGCCTTCCATATTGTCGATCTCGTAGCCGAGATCGACCTCGAATAGAACGGGGCCGTCAACCACCGCGCCCGGCTTGATCTCGCCGAGCGGGATGCGGCGCATGCGCACGGCCAAACCGCTGCTCCAGCTGAATCTGCGTTCGAGCAGCACAACGTCGCCGCCGGGCAGGAGCGCGGCATCGGTGACGTCGTAGTTCGAACTTCGCCTGACCGCGAAATCACCGGGGCTCGCTCCCCCGATGAGGAAGCCCCTGATGTTGCCCGCCTTGTCGAGGCCGCGCTCCGAGATCGCGATCAATGTACCGGCGAGCGGCAAGCCCTTCGGAACGAAGACCAGGGCCTCAATCCCCCTGTTGGGAGGCAGCGAGCGCAGTCCCGGCGGCAGCGCGATCGGCCGGCCGCGGGCAAAGAGGCCCTCCTTGCCGTAATTGAAGCGGACGATCTGATGAACTCGCTCGATGCCGACATAGAGGGTGCCACCATCCTCTGCGATCGCTTCCGTGTCATACCAACCGCGCGCCGCCAGCGGTCGCCCGTCCGCGCCCAGGATCGGCGCCATTTCCGCGTCCGCGATGCCGCTCGGCCGCGTGGCCTCGTAGACGATGCGGCCGCGAAACCACCAACCTTTGTCGGTCAGGGCGATGAAATGAGCGCCATCCGGCGCAACGCGAATGGCCGAAATGCCGCCGAAGTGCTGGTAGGACGAACGCAGCACGAGACCGCCGCGGAATTCGAGCAGCCCGAACTGCCGTAGCGAGGTGTCGCGAATGTCGAAGGCCGTGATCGACTCGCTGTGGACCTCGATCGCGACCGGCGGCGCGGCGGACGGCGATACCTGCGCATCGCCTGAGACGAGCGCCAAGAGCAGCGCACTCGCGGCGATGAGCGCCGCGATGGTTCGTCGATTTGTCCGTGTGAGACCGCAACGCCAACGCGCCATGCGGACGCTCACGCGTCAAGCCTCCGCGTCCGCCGCGGTTCGGCCTGGGCCTGTTCGTCGAATAGTTCGGCGAGCTTTTCAGTCATTGCGCCGCCGAGTTCCTCGGCGTCGACGATGGTGACGGCGCGGCGGTAGTAGCGCGTGACGTCGTGACCGATGCCGATCGCGATCAACTCCACCGGCGAGCGCGTCTCGATCTCCTCGATCACCCAGCGCAGGTGCCGTTCCAGGTAGTTGCCGGGATTGACCGATAGCGTGGAATCGTCGACCGGAGCGCCGTCCGAGATCATCATCAGGATCCTGCGCTGCTCGGTACGGCCCAGCAGCCGCTTGTGCGCCCAATCGAGCGCTTCACCGTCGATATTCTCCTTGAGCAGGCCTTCGCGCATCATCAGACCGAGATTTTTGCGGGCGCGACGCCAAGGCGCGTCCGCCGACTTGTAGATGATGTGGCGCAGATCGTTGAGCCGCCCCGGATTGGCGGGTTTGCCGGCGGCGAGCCACGCCTCGCGCGATTGTCCACCTTTCCACGCGCGCGTGGTGAAGCCCAGAATTTCGACTTTGACGCCGCAGCGCTCGAGCGTGCGCGCCAGGATGTCGGCACACGTCGCCGCCACCGTGATCGGCCGTCCGCGCATCGAGCCCGAATTGTCGAGCAGGAGCGTGACCACGGTGTCGCGGAAACTGGTTTCCTTCTCATGCTTGAACGAGAGCGGATGGAGCGGATCCACCACGATGCGCGAGAGCCGCGCCGGATCGAGCAATCCCTCCTCCAGGTCGAACTCCCAGGCGCGGTTCTGTTGCGCCATCAAGCGGCGCTGCAGCCGGTTGGCGAGCCGCGCCACCACGCCTTGCAGATGCGAGAGCTGCTTGTCGAGGTAGCCGCGCAGCCGATCGAGCTCCTCCGGTTCGCACAAATCCTCGGCCGCAACCGTCTCGTCGTGCTTGGTAATGAAGGGCCGGTAATCCGGCCCGCGCGGCTCGTTCTGACCGTGCCGGCGTGGACGGCGTGGCTCAGCCGGAGTTTCGGAGTCGCCCATCTCGGCGTCGTCCGCCATCTCGGCGGAGAGTGCGTCGGCGGCCTCGGCCGTGGAGTCGGACATGTCCTCGCCGGCGGCATCGGCTTCGTCGACCCGCGTCTGCGTATCCTCCGAATCGGCGCCCTCGCCGTCCTCGCCCGACTCTTCCTTGCGGCGATCCTGCTCGCCCTCCTCGCCTTCCTCCTCGTCGGACTCGGTGCTGCGGTCCTCGCCCATATCGAGCGCATCGAGGAGATCATGGATGGCGTCGCCGAAGCGTGCCTGGTTCTCGATCAGCCGTTCGAGCCGATCGAGATCGCGCCCGGCGCGGTCCTCGATCAGCGGGCGCCACAAATCGACGATCTTCTTAGCCGCAGGCGGCGGGGCTTGGCCGGTCAACCGCTCCCGCACCATCATCGCGACCGCTTCCTCGATGGGCGCATCCGCCCGGTCGGTGACCTGGTCGAACTTGCCGCGGTGGAAACGGTCGTCGAGCATGGCCGAGAGGTTCTTTGCAACGCCGGACATCCGGCGTGCGCCGATCGCCTCGACGCGGGCCTGCTCGACCGCCTCGAATACGGCGCGCGCCTGCTGCCCGCCCGGCACGAGCTTGCGATGCACGAGCGGGTCATGGCAGGCGAGCTTGAGCGCGATCGAGTCGGCGTGCCCGCGCACGATCGCGGCATCCGGGCCGCTGAGCTTTCGCGGCGGCTCCGGCAGGCGCGCCTTGCCGCCGACGATCCCGGGGCGTTCCGCGGCGAAGGCGACTTCGAGCTCAGGCTTGCGCGCGATCGCGCGCAAGCATCCCGTGACCGCGCGCTTGAATGGCTCGGTCGGGGAGTCTTTCGACGGATTTCTGGGCTTGATGTTCGATGACATCACAGCGTCATGGGCGTGCGGGACGGCTCAACTCAGCGCGACATTGACCGACGATTCCGGCAGCTCCACTCCGAAACAGCGCTGATAGAACTCGGCCACGATCGGCCGCTCCAGTTCGTCGCACTTGTTGAGGAAGGTCAGCCTGAAGGCGAAGCCGATGTCCTTGAAGATGTCGGCGTTCTCCGCCCAGGTGATCACCGTGCGCGGGCTCATCACGGTCGAAATATCGCCGTTCATGAAGGCGTTGCGCGTGAGGTCGGCGACCCGCACCATCTTGTTTACGATGTCGCGGCCCTGGTCGGTGCGATAGTGTTTGGCCTTGGCGAGCACGATGTCGACTTCGTTGTCGTGGGGCAGATAATTGAGCGTGGTGACGATCGACCAGCGGTCCATCTGCGCCTGGTTGATCTGCTGCGTGCCGTGATAGAGCCCGGAGGTATCGCCGAGGCCGACGGTGTTCGCGGTCGCGAACAGACGGAAGGCCGGATGCGGCCTGATGACACGGCTCTGGTCGAGCAAGGTCAGCCGACCGGAGGATTCGAGCACCCGCTGAATCACGAACATCACATCGGGACGGCCCGCATCGTATTCGTCGAAACACAGCGCGACGTTGTGCTGGTAGGCCCACGGCAGGATGCCGTCGCGGAATTCGGTCACCTGCATGCCGTCGCGGATGACGATGGCATCCTTGCCGATCAGATCGATACGGCTGATGTGGCTGTCGAGGTTGACTCGCACGCAGGGCCAGTTGAGGCGGGCCGCCACCTGCTCGATGTGCGTCGATTTGCCGGTGCCGTGGTAGCCGGTGACGATGACCCGACGATTGTGCGCGAAGCCCGCGAGTATGGCGAGCGTCGTCGGCTTGTCGAACCGGTAATCGGGATCGATGTCCGGGACATGCTCATCGGCCTCCGAATAGGCCGGAACCTCCATATCGCTGTCGAAACCGAAGAGCTGGCGGATCGACACCTTCATGTCGGGGAGGCTGGCGACCTCTTGGGTTGCGGCGGTCATTGCTCCTCCCGTGATCTCGGAAACGACCGAGACCCGTTTCGGTCGATGGAATGCGGTGCGGATTCGGCGGCGAATTTAGCAGAAAGCCGCTCGGGCGCGAAAGGCGGCGTGCCATTGGCTGAAAATCTCGTAATTTCAAATAAGTATTGATCACGCCGGGGTCAATGGAGCGCAGCGAAGCGAGGTGACAACGCCCGGCCCGCGCGCCCGGCTCACGTGGGCGACAAGGGGCAATTCGGCGCGTCGGCGGATAGGTTTTCGCCGCGACTTTAGCCGGAAATCCACGCCTTCATCTTGCGCTCACCGCCGGCGGGAAAGCGCACGATCCGGGTACGCGCTTCGCCAACCGCCCAGCCCAGCGCAATGATTCGATCGAAGATGGCGCCTCCGAGCGCTCCACCGAGGTGGCTTCGTCGTTCGCTCCAATCGAGACAGGGCCGGCACAGCGGACGCCGGCCGCGGTCGAGCGCGTCGATATCGATGCCGGCCTTGGTGAAAAACCGCTTTCCGCTCGCCGTCACCCGCATCGCATCGCCGCCGCGGGCGAGCAACCGCCGCTCCACGAACCGGTCGAACATTCGGACCGCCAGGTCGCCTGCAAGATGATCATAGCAGGACCGCGCCTGGCGCAATTCGGGATCGCGCGGCCCGGTGCGGATGCGGGTGTGGCCGGCGCGGGCAGCCAGCGGAATCAGCCCTTCCAGCGCGCTCGCGACGTCGGCATCGGCGAGGCGGAAATAACGGTGCCGCCCTTGGCGTTCGACCGCGACAAGCCCGGCATCTTCAAGCTTGGCGAGATGCCCGCTGGCGGTCGAGAGCATCAGGCCCGCTTCCTGGGCAAGCTCGGTCGCGGTGAGCGCGGGACCGGCCATCAGCGCCATGAGCATGTTGGCGCTGGCCGGATTGCCGATCAGCGCGGCGATGATTGAGATGTCGGGCCCTTCCTTCATAGTTTGATTATTTCCGAAGTATGGCGGCCCGTCAATATGAAAAAATGCGCGCTGGCATCACGCGACGGAGAGGAAGAACCCATGGCCAACAGGATCCACGATATCGGCATCGCGCGGCAGATCGGAACCTACAGCGACGCGGTCGAGGCGCCAGCGAACGCGCGCTGGCTCATCACCGCGGGCACGCCGGGCCTCGACGCTGACGGCAAGGTGCCGTCCGATTTCGGCGCACAGGCGGAGCTGGCGTGGAGCCACATCGTCACCATGCTCAAGCGCGCCGACATGTCGGTCCATGACCTCGTGAAGGTGACACAATATCTGGTGCGTTCCTCCGACATCACAGCCTATGCCGAGGTGCGCGCGCGCCATCTCGGCAGCGCGCGGCCGGCCTCGCTGCTGCTGATCGTTCCGGGCTTGGTGCGGCCCGAGTTCCTGTTGGAGATCGAGGCCTGTGCTGTGAAAGCGTGACGCCATGACGATGCGGGCGGATTTCGCACTTACCTCGGTTGAAGAATCGTCGCTGCGCTATGACGGCTGGCGCGTCACCGCGGTCTGCTTTGTCGTTGCCATGTTCTGCTGGGGATTTGGCCTCTACAGCCATGGCATCTATCTGGCGGAGCTGCAGCGTCTCTTCGGTTGGTCGACATCGTTGATCTCCGGCGCCACCACCGCCTACTACCTGCTCACCGCCTCCTTGGTCGTATTCGTCAGCGATGCCATCCTCCGGTTCGGCCCGCGGCGAATCTTTCTGACCGGTACGTGCTGTCTTGGCAGTGCGGTCGCTCTGCTGGCGTTCATTGCCGCACCCTGGCAACTCTATCTGGTCTATCTCATCATGGCGGTGGGATCGGCGGCGATGCACGTCGGTGCGATCACCAACGTTCTCGGCCTGTGGTTCAACCGCCAGCGCGGGCTGGCGATCAGCCTGGCGCTCAACGGCGCGAGCTCCGGCGGCATCTTCGTCGCGCCGACCCTCATCGTCGCGATTGCCGAGACCGGCTTCCCAGCCGCCATGATCGGTGCAGCGACCGTTATGGCAGCGATTCTCATCCCAGCCATCGCGATCGGCATCGACCGGCCCCCGATACGCACCGACGCGACAGGCGTTTTCCTTCCGCACGGCGGATCGAGAGCGGGAGCTGGCTCTGCCTCCGCGCCACCTCCTTGGACGCGAGCGGAGGCGTTGCGGAGCCTCGCGTTCTGGAGTGTGGCCGGACCGTTCGCCCTAGCACTGATGGCCCAGGTCGGTTTCTTCGTGCACCAGATCGCATTTCTCGAACCGGTGATTGGACGAACCCCGGCGGGATTGACGGTCGCCCTCCTGACCGCCATGGCGATCGTCGGACGTCTCGCGCTCGGCGTATCCGTGTTGCGCCTCGATCTTCGCCGGGTGACCGCGGTGTCGCTGTTAAGCCAAGCGGCCGCGCTGTTTGCGATGACGCAGACGACCAACGCTGCCGCCCTCTTCATCGCCTGCGCGATATTCGGCCTGTCGGCCGGAAATCTAGTCTCGCTTCCCGCGCTGATCATTCAGCGCGAGTTCGAGGCAACCTCGTTCGGCATGGTGGTCGGATTGTCGACCGCCATCGGCCAGTTCACGTATGCGTTCGGCCCTGGCCTGCTCGGTGTCGTTCGCGATGCGAGCGGCGGCTACACTGCCGCGCTCGCGCTCTGCATGATGTTGCAGTTCACCGCCGCGGGAGCGATCCAGATGTCGCGGTCTCAGCGGAAGCCGATCGACTTGAGATAATTGTAGGCCTGGATGATCTCGCGCAGCCGATCTTCCGAGGAACGGTCGCCGCCATTGGCGTCGGGATGATGCCGCTTGACCAGCGCCTTGAAGCGGGTCTTGACCTCTTGGGCTGAGGCGTCCGCCTCGAGGCCGAGCGCATCGAGCGCCTTACGCTGGGCATTGCGCGTCGGGCGGAACTCCGACAACCGCTGCTCCGAAGCACGTCGCGCGCCGGCTGGTCCGCCGAACTCCCGAAAAATACCGAGGGGATCATCGGCACCGGAAAATTCGGGATGCAGGCGGGAAGAATGGGAACGCGACGTCGGCCGTCCGCCGTTCATCCCCATCTTCCAGGTCGGGCGATGTCCGATGACCGCTTCCTTCTGATAGCGGGCGATGTCCTCGGCGCTCATGCCCGCGAAGAAATTGTACGCATGGTTGTACTCGCGAACGTGATCGAGACAGAACTGCCAATACTCGCGCTCGCGCAGCCGCCCCTTGGGCGCGCGGTGGGTGGCAGGCGCCTTGCAATTCGGCCATTCGCAGGCCGGGCATTGGGTGCGCAACCGACGATCTTTGTCGGGCTTCACCCGGATGCGGTCAAACAGGGGGGAGTCGCTTTTCATGACCGATCAGTATGCGCGCGTCGCGAAGTCATCTTCAAGTCTTGACAAGCGCGTTTGCGCGTTTTCTCGCCGTGAACCGGCATTGACCGGCGGGACCGACTGCCGCTATGCGGACACCATGGCAACGCGCGATCTCATCGTGGAGAAGTTGACCAACACTTTCGCTCCCGCGAGCCTCGACGTGGTGGACGAATCCCACCAGCACGCCGGGCATGCTGGACATCGCGAGGGCGGGGAGACTCATTTCAGGGTATATATCGTGGCGGAGGCGTTCCGCGGGAAGAGCCGGCTCGAGCGCCACCGCATGATTAACCAAACGCTTGTCGGAGAACTCGCGGGCGGCGTCCACGCGCTCGCGATTCACGCTTCGGCACCGGGCGAAAGCAGCCCGTGACATTTGCGCGCTCTGCGGCGCCAGCGCCCAACGGCCCGTCCCATACGACCGCAGTTAGCGGCCATGGAGGTGCGATCCTGTCGTCCGGGTCGCGGCCGGAGTGTTGCGAATGGCCGCGATCTCGCGTTCCAACACGTCGGCCTCGCGCCAGTCGGGCTTGCCGCCGGGAGACCATGCGGCGCGCAACATGCCTGCGGGATCTACCAGGAACTCCACGCCGTCACTTCGGCCCACGTCCTTGCCACCAAACATAGCGAGTGCCGTCGCGAGCTCGACATCGTCGGCGCGGCAGGCGGTTCCGGTCGCCACGTCCGCGACTGGGGTTACGATGGTGACGACACCGCGATCGTGCGCCGCCAATTGCGCCACGCGCTCGGTCGAACCGCGGCCCGCGAGGACGAGATGCCCGACGCGGCCGTGCAGGCGGTCGCGCGACACCGTCGAACCGTCGGGACAGGCGGCGGAAAAATCCGGCGCCCGATAGCCGGCATTGGTCACCTTGTCGCCCGCGCGACCGAGGCGAGTGGCATCGGCATTCGCACGCACGAAGTCGATCACGTTCCAGCGCGCCTCCTCGTCGAGCGCGACCGCGAATGGCGGCATGACCTCACGGATGCCGTTGGTGATCCACCAGTAGAGGTCGCCATCGGTGTGGCCGTAGACGTGGTCGGCAGTGAGGTCTGATGGCTGCACGCGCAAGAACCGGCCGGCAGGGCCGTCGCCGCGCCCCTCTCGTCCGTGGCAGGAGGCGCAATGGGTCGCGAACAGTTTCGCTCCTCGGACGATCGAGCTTGCCGAATAGCCTGTCGGCGCAATGTAAAAGCTCGTCGGATAGGCCTCGACGGTGGCCAAGGTCAAAGTCGGCGCGAAATGAGCAACGCAGGCGATGGCGACGGCGGTGCCCGCCGCGATCAGCCACGGCGTCAGCCGCGGGTGGGCGCGTCGTGCCTTCGCGCCGATGAGGGTCAGCAAAGCGCCGCAGAGCAAGCCGCCGCCGATCACCCACAGGGCCAGCGCAAGCCTGCCACGCAGCTCCGCATCGCCGAAGGCAGCATCGCTGTAGCGAACCGCGAACGGCCAGGTCGGCTGCAGCACATGCAATCCGGGCGGCGTAGTCCCGAGCGCGCCGACAATGACAAGGATCGCGAGACCCAACATCGCCTCCATCACGCTGTTGCGCGCCAGCGCGCGCAGCGCCCTGCGGGCTGCCGCGGGCGCTCCATTCGCGCTCCGTTCGTGGAGCAGGGCCTCCCCGCGACACGGCGAGGAGGCGGTGAGAGCGAGCCGTGGCGTCAGCCGCAGCCGATTGATCGCAGCAATCGCGACCATGGCGAGAAAGAGCGCGACCTTTGCGAGCAAAAGCCGGCCGTAGTCGGTCCCGATCAAAGCCGGGACGCTGCCGGTCAAGATCCAGCCGTTGACGCTGCCGGTCGCGATGAGCACGCCGACGCTGATCAGGCCGAGCGTCGAGAAGCGCAACGTAGCCTCGCGCGCGAGCGCAAGCGAAATCTCCTCGCGCCTTGCCGCCGTGAGCAACAACGCGAGCGGCAACAGGCCGCCGAGCCAGGCCGACGCGGCGATCAAATGCAACCCGTCAGCCGCGCGATGGAAGGTGCCGAACCAACCCCCCGTCGCCGCGGCGTGACCGGAATGGACCGCTGCGCCGGCAAACGCGCTGGCGAGCAGCGCCGCGATCGCCCAGCGCCGGAGATCCAAATGCTTTGGAGAGATCCAACTCAAGGCTGCGGCGAGCAACGCCGCCAGCACGAGCCGCGCGAGCCAATCATGTCCGAAGGTGGTGTGGAGGAGCACCGTCCACACAATGCCGCCGAAAAAAGCTTCGCTCGGCGCGCGCTCGCTGATGTCCGCGGCGAGCACGACCAGCCACGCCACCCCCGAGATCAGGGCGGCGGCAAAACTCCACCACGCAATGCGCAGCAGCCGCGCGCGCAAGGCTTCACCCGCACGCTCCATTGGCCGCATGATCGGCCCGACTACCGCAACGGCGAAGATGAGGGCGCCTGCCAGCGTCAGTGTCGCCGCAAAATGGATCGCGCGTATAAAGATGAGCGGATCACCCACCCCGTCCCTCCAGGAGGCGAAGTGCGCCGAACTCTCGGCGGACCTATTTGCCGACGCGAAAGCTGTACTCGCCTTTGGTCGCGTGGGTGTCGACCGAGATCACGCGCCACTCGACCTTGTAGCTGCCGGACCCTAGCGGCTGCAGCGATACCTTCAACACGGTGAGATCCTCCCCGCTCAGACGGGAATCGCCCTTGTCAACCTGCTTGCCGCCGGCGTCGCGCACTACGATGGTACTGAATTTGGGCTCGAGCCGTTGGGTGAAATGAAGCGTCACCTCGGTCGGCGCGACGGCGAGCGTCGCACCGGCGGCCGGGCTGGCGCGATCGAGATGCGCATGAGCATAGGCGGCAGCCGCGGCCGCCGAGGCGATGGCGATCACGAGTCCTCGGATGCCGGCGTGGATGGTCATGAAACGGCAGCCAAGGCGCTCGCTAAGCCGATTTGAGCACCGGCTTGCGCACCAGCGGCGTGATGCGCAGCGCCGTGATGCGGTTCCTGTCGCGGCGCAGCACCCGAAAACGGAAACCGTGGAAGGTGAAGGTCTGGCCGGGCTCGGGGATCGAGCGCGCCTCGTGGATGACGAGCCCGGCGATGGTCGTCGCTTCGTCGTCGGGCAGGTTCCACTCCAAGGCGCGATTGAGATCGCGGATCGAAACGCCGCCATCGACGTTGACCGAGCCATCGGGCTGCGGCCGCACGCCAGGCACCGCGATGTCGTGCTCATCGGAGATGTCGCCGACGATTTCCTCCAAAATGTCCTCGAGCGTGACCAGCCCCATCACCTCACCGTATTCGTCGACCACCAGCGCGAAATGCGTCTTCCGCCGCCGGAAAGCTTTGAGTTGCTCGGACAGCGGGCGGATGTCGGGCACGAACCAGGGCGGCCGCGCAATGGCGGTGACGTCGATCTTGGCAAGATCGCCGTCCGAGATCTGGATCGCACGCAAGAGGTCCTTGGCATGCAAGATGCCGATGATGTTCTCAGGCTTTCCCTTCCAGAGCGGCACCCGCGTGACCTCCGATTCCAGCACCGCCTTGACCACCTGCTCGGGCGGGTCGTCGGCGCAGACCGTGACCATCTCGGTGCGGTGGATCATGACGTCGGAGACGGTGAGATCGCGCAGATCCAGAAGCCCGCTGAACATGTCGCGGTCGAGCCTCTCGACGCTGCCGGCCCGGTGCAAGAGATCGACCGCTCCCCGCAGTTCCTCATGGGGCGAAAGAATCGATTCGATTTCCCCGACCTTCATCCCAGCCATCCGCAGCACCCATTTCACGATCCATTCGACGCCAATCAGGACCGGCGCGAGCACCCGGACCGTCCAATCGATCGGGCGCGCAACCGCAAGCGCGAGGCGGTTGGGCGCGTTGAAGGCCGCGGTCTTCGGCAAGACCTCGGCGAACACCACGATCACGATGGTCATGACGACGGTGGCATAGATGACACCCACCTCGCCGAACCAGGCGAGCAGTACGCCGGTCGCGAGCGCGGAGGCCGCGATATTGACGGCGTTGTTGCCGAATAGCAGCACGCCGATCAATCTTTCGCGCGCGCTGAGCAGGCGATTGACCAGCGCAGCGCGCCGATTCCCCTGCTTTTCGAGACGATGCATGCTGGCGCGCGACGACGCGATCAACGCGGTCTCGCTGCCCGCGAAGAAGGCGGACAGCAGGATGCAGATGAGAACCGCCACCAGGGCGAACCAATCGTAGGCAGTCATCGCTCGGCGAGCTTCTCGACCAGAAAGGCATGGACCTCGGCGGCGTCAACGTCGGGTGCGATGAAGCTTGCGCCGATTCCGCGCGCCAGTATGAAGGTCAGTCTACCGCGCTTGACCTTCTTGTCCTGGGCGATGAGCTCCATCAGGCGGTCCGCGCCCGGCACGCCGCCAGGAACCGAGGAGACACGGATCGGCAGGCCGACAGCCGCAAGGTGGCGCTCGACGCGCTCGGCCTCGGCCGAGGATAGCAGCCCGCGCCGAGCGGAGAATGCGAAGGCGAGTGTCATGCCGAGCGCAATTGCCTCGCCGTGCAGCAGGCGGTCGGAGAACCCGGCCGCGGCCTCGAGCGCGTGGCCGAAGGTATGGCCGAGATTGAGCAGCGCCCGCTCGCCGACTTCGCGCTCGTCGCGGCCGACGATCGCGGCCTTCATGCGGCAGCTCACCGCGATGGCGTGCTCGCGCGCGCTGCCGCCTGCGAACAGCTCCCGCCAATTCGCCTCCAGCCAGGCGAAGAAGCCAGCATCCCCGATCAAGCCGTATTTGACGACTTCGGCATAGCCCGCGCGGAATTGGCGTGGCGGCAACGTGTCGAGCAGCGCGGTGTCGGCCAAGACCAGCACCGGCTGATGGAAGGCGCCGATGAGGTTCTTGCCGTGATTGGAATCGATGGCGGTCTTGCCGCCGACCGAGGAATCGACTTGCGCAAGCAGCGTGGTTGGCACCTGCACATAGTCGAGACCACGGCGGACAACCGCGGCGGCGAAGCCGGCAAGATCGCCGATCACGCCGCCACCGAGCGCCACCACGACATCGGCGCGTTCGATGCGCGCGGAAATCAGCGCTTCGCACACTCGCTCGAGCACCGGGAAGCTCTTCGAAGTCTCGCCCGCCGGCACCGTCACCGACGTGGTACCGATGCCGGCGGCAGCGAGCGCGGCCTCGGTCGCGGCGAGGTGGTGACGCGCGACCGTTTCGTCGGTGACGATCGCGGCCTTGGCGCCCGGCCGCAGCGCGGCAATTTTCTCGCCCAGCGAGGCCAGCTGACCGCGCCCGATAATGATCTCGTAGCTGCGCTCGCCGAGCACCACATTGACGACGGTTGGATGGCTGGCGCGCAGCGGCGCAGTCATGGCCGGCGATCTCCTTCGGACGGCTGCCCCGCCCCCGCGCAAGCCACTCGCATCTGCCCCGCGAGCCCGCTCACGATCTCGTCGACGATCTTATCGTGCAGTACGTCGCGCGACTGTACGGTGAGATCGGCCAAAGCATAGATCGGATCGCGCTCCTCCATCAGCTTGCGCAGCGTTGCGGCCGGATCTTCGGTTCTGAGCAGAGGCCGATCCTGGCGGCGCCTGATACGTTTCATGAGCACGTCGAATTCGGCCTTGAGCCAGATCGAGATGCCCTTGGCCGCGATGGCGGCGCGGATGTCCGGGTTCATGAACGCTCCGCCGCCGGTCGCCAGCACTTGCGGCCCGCCCTCAAGCAGGCGCGCGATCACGCGCGTCTCACCGGTGCGGAACTCCGCCTCCCCGCGGATGGCGAAGATATCGCTGATGGACATGCCGGCTGCCTTTTCGATCTCCGCGTCGGCGTCAACGAATGGAATGCCAAGGCGCAGTGCCACGCGGCGGCCGATTGATGACTTGCCCGACCCCATCATGCCCACGAGCACGACCGAGCGCCGCCCGAGCGCCGCCGTGATGGCGCCTTCCAGTCGCGTGCTGACGTCGTGGGCCGCGCCGTGCGACATATTCCTCGATCCTCCGGTGCTGTTGCGGGTGCCCAGCACGGCCGCGTTCAGGCGGTTTCTCTTCTAGCACAACCACTTGCTGCGCCGCTTGGTAGCACAGACGTGCTGCCGGCGCGCCATTAACCATCTCTGCGGGACGGCCGCGATCTTTTCTCGGCTGACGCTCGCCGCCTATGTCCTAGTTTCTCCATTGTTTTACGCGAAGTTGGCGCTCGAGGGTTCATCATGCCGAGTTTGTTCCGATTCCTCACTCTGATCGGTGTTCTGGGCGGCCTGACCTATGGCGCCATGTTCATACTCGCAACCTGGGTCGATCCGAAGCCGCGCGAGATTACGGTTTCGATTCCGCCGGACAGATTCGCCAAGCAGCCCTGAGCGCGTCATCGCCGAATGGCCCCGCAGGCCGCAACTTCCGACCAGACCCTGATCGAGCTGTTCCTCGATATGGTCGCGGCCGAGCGCGGGGGAGCGAAGAACACGCTCGCCGCCTATGCCCGCGACCTCACCGACTTCTCCGCAGAGCTCGGCAAAGTCGGACGCAGCATCGCTCGTGCCTCGACCGAGGACCTGCGCGGTTATCTCGGATCGCTCGGCAAGCGTCGCTTCGCGGCCTCGTCGGTGGCCCGGCGGCTCTCGGCCATCCGCCAGCTCTATCGCTTCCTCTATGCAGAGGGGCGCCGCGCCGACGACCCATCCGCCGTCATCGAAGGGCCGAAACGCGGCCGTGCGCTGCCCAAAGTCCTCACCATCGCCGAGGTAGACCGGCTGCTGGCACAGGCGCGCACCGACATGGACAAGGCGGACCAACCCGCGCTAGCACGGCTTCGCGCCGCGCGGCTCGCTTGCCTGATCGAATTGCTCTACGCCACGGGATTGCGGGTGTCCGAACTCGTCGCACTGCCGATTTCAGCCGCCGAGCGTAACGCCCGCATGCTGACCATTCGCGGCAAGGGCAACAAGGAGCGTCTCGTGCCGCTCAACGAAGCTGCCAAGAAGGCCATGGGCGAGTATCTCGCGCTCCTGTTCGCAGCACGACCTCAGCGGAAGGCGAAATGGCTTTTCCCCTCGTTCGGTGAAGCCGGCCATCTCACCCGCCAACACTTTGCCCGCGAATTGAAAACGCTCGCCGCAGCCGCGGGACTACGCGCTGCGCAGGTGAGCCCGCACGTACTCCGCCATGCCTTCGCCAGTCACCTCCTGCACAACGGTGCCGACCTTCGGGTGGTGCAGACGCTGCTGGGCCACGCCGACATCTCAACCACACAGATTTATACCCATGTGCTCGAGGAGCGGCTCAAGAGCCTGGTGCGCGACCTCCACCCGTTGGGGGAGGAATGACAAAACCGCTCGACATGATTTAGCCTGACCGCCGCGAACGATGGAGTTGCCGATGGCTCGCACGGCAATAAAGCGTCTGTGCTCGATCTTGACCGGTGTCTCGCTTGCCGGCGCCTCGGCGCTCGCACAGACGCCTCAGGAGCGTGGCTGGTGCGAGAGCGAGGACGCGGTGACGGTCGATCAGCGCATCGACGGTTGTTCCGCCGTCATCAGAACGGCGCGCGACAAGGGCGACAAGCTCGCGGAGGCTTTCAACAATCGCGGCGTCGGCTACCGGCTCAAAGGCGACTATGACCGCGCCATTGCGGATTATAACCAGGCAATCAAACTCAACGCCAAGTTTGCCAGCGCCTATAACAACCGCGGCGTGGCCTACGACAAGAAGGGCGAATACGACCGCGCCATCCTGGATTACGACCAGGCGATCAAACTCAGGCCATCGGCTGAAGGTTACTTCAACCGCGGCAACGCCCAGCTCGGCAAGGCCCACTACGATCGCGCGATCGACGACTACAACCAGGCCATCAAGCTCAAGGCGGATTTTGCTGCTGCGTTCGACAACCGGTGCTGGGCGCGCGCGGTGGTTGGGATCCTCAAGCAGGCGCTCGCCGACTGCAACGAAGCGCTCCGACTGATGCCGAACAACGCCGCGACGCTCGACAGCCGCGGCTTCGTCTTTCTCAAGATGACTCACTTCGATGCTGCCGTTTCCGATTACGACGCGGCGCTGCGGATCAACCCGAAGCTTGCCTTCGCGCTTTACGGCCGCGGCTTGGCGAGATTGAAGAACGAGGATCCCTCGGGCGAGGCCGACATCGCGGGGGCGAAGGCGCTTCAGGCCGACATTGCCGAGGAATACGCGCGCTATGGCATGCAGGAAACGCGCTAGCCAGTCTTCGGCGCGGCGGGCCTGAGGGCGGCTCGATGCGCAGCTATCTCGATTTCGAAAAGCCGGTGGCCGAGCTCGAGGCCAAGGTGGCGGAACTGCGCGCGCTCGAGAGTGGCGACAGTGCAGCCGCCTTCGGCGAGGAGATTTCCCGCCTCGAAGCTAGGGCCGCGCAGGTGCTCAAAGACCTCTACGCGGAACTCACGCCTTGGCAAAAGACCCAGGTCGCTCGCCATCCGGAGCGCCCCCATTGCCTCGACTACGTCGGAACCCTCATCACCGATTTCGTTTCGCTATCCGGCGACCGCAAATTCGGCGACGACGTCGCGATCATCGGTGGCTTCGGCCGCTTTCGCGGCGAAAGCGTCTGCGTCATCGGGCATGAGAAGGGCTCGTCGACCGAAAGCCGCCTCAAGCACAATTTCGGGATGGCGCGGCCGGAGGGATATCGCAAGGCGGAGCGGCTGATGCAGATGGCGGACCGTTTCGGGATTCCGGTTTTGTCGCTGGTCGATACCGCCGGCGCTTATCCCGGCATCGGCGCCGAGGAGCGCGGCCAAGCCGAGGCCATCGCACGCTCGACCGATGCCAGCCTCGAACTCGGGGTGCCGAATGTGGCGGTCATCATCGGCGAAGGCGGTTCGGGCGGCGCCATCGCGATTGCCTCCGCCAACCGGGTGCTGATGCTCGAACACGCGATCTACAGCGTGATCTCGCCGGAGGGCGCCGCCTCGATCCTGTGGCGCGACACCGCCAAGGCGCAGGACGCAGCGACCGGCATGAAGATTACCGCCGACGACATGATGCGCTTCGGCGTCATCGATCAGATCGTGACCGAGCCGCCCGGCGGCGCCCACCGCGACCCGGCAGCCGCGATCGCTTCGACCGGAGAGGCGATCGCCAACGCCCTGGAGGAACTTGCCGGCCTCGACCGGGAGACCGTCCGCCGCCAGCGGCGCGAGAAGTTCTTGGCCATCGGGCGCACGTGGGGCTGAAGGCCGCGACCCGCGCCGCGTTCTTCCCCGAGAACGATGGGTAAGCGCTTGTTTTCCAAACGAATCTTCAAAAATGCGATTCTTGAGCTTTGCCCTGATGTTACCCAAGTCTTGGCCTAGGTTCCGGTTGCCGTTGGGGGATGTGGGAGCGCCTTTCAGTCCGAAGTAATCCCTTTTCATCCATCGGCGTGCTCAATCGAGCATTCATCGGTGCCCTGCGACGGGCAATCTTCCGATAAGCGATTGGGCAGGGGAGAGGCTTGGGGAAGCCTCGCGGGCGGGGGAGCTTTCGTTGAATCGTCGACCCTTGGTGCGCGCGCTCTTGGCGTCGGCTGCGTTTGCGGCGGCGCTAGCGCTGGCCGGTTGCGACACCGACGGCACGACCTCCGCGGTCAACGGCCGCCACATGCAACCTCTTTCCGACCGGATGCAGGGCGAAATCGAAAGCAAGAACATGGCGAAAGAATCGCCGATCTTGGTGCGGATATTCAAAGAGGAATCCGAACTGGAGGTCTGGAAACAGGACAGGAGCGGGCGCTTTGCCCTCCTTAACACCTATCCGATCTGCCGCTGGTCGGGCGAACTCGGTCCCAAGATCAAGCAAGGCGACCGCCAAGCGCCGGAAGGCTTCTACACCATCACTCCCGGCCTGATGAACCCGAATTCCAACTACTATCTCGCGATCAACACCGGCTTCCCGAATGCTTACGATCGAGCGAACGGACGCACCGGGGCCTTTCTCATGATCCATGGCGACTGCTCGTCGGCCGGCTGCTACGCCATGACGGACGAGCAGATCGCGGAGATTTACGCGCTCGCGCGCGAATCCTTCTTCGGCGGCCAGAGGTCGTTCCAGATTCAGGCCTACCCGTTCAAGATGACCCCGCTCAACATGGCCAAGCATCGCAATTCGCCGCATATGGCGTTCTGGAAGATGCTCAAGGAGGGCTATGACTACTTCGAGGTCACGCGAGCGGAGCCCAAGGTCGACATCTGCGAGAAGCGCTACGTGTTCGGCGCCGAACCGTCGGCCAAATTCAGCCCGGCCGACCGCTGCCCGGCCTACAGGATTCCCGAGGAGATCGCCACCGCGGTCAGGGAGAAGCAGCACCGCGACGAGACCCAGACCGCCGAACTGATCAACCGCGGTACGCAGACGGTCCCCGTCAAGATGGGCGTGGACGGCGGCATGAATGCAGCGTTCCTGACTGCCGTGAAGAGCAACGGTGGTCCCGGCGCGACCATTCGCACGGCAGCGGGCACGATCCCGCCCCACGTCAACCCACCGGGGTTCGAACCTCCCGCCGAGACAATGAGCGCGAGCACGCTGAGCCTTGCCTCCGCCGAGTCCAAGCCCGCTTCCGGGCCGCGTTCGTCGGTGCAGGTCGCCTCGGCGGTGCCCGGAAGCTCGAGCGGAGTCGGCAGCTTCTTCAGCAATCTGTTCGGCTCCAAGGCCGAGGACTCGCGCGCGACTCAGCCCGCCGAGGCGTCCGCGTCCAAATCGAAGCCCGCCGCCTCCGCGGCGAAGACCGGGCAGAGCGCCGCCAGCGCATCCCGGCCTAAGTCCGCGCCACCATCGCCAGAGACCAAGACCGCAAACGCAGCCGCGACCAAGCCTTCGTCGAAACAGGACGCCGAGCCGGAGAAAAATGCGGGCAGCGCTCCAAGCGTGCTCAACGGTGCCGCGCCGACCGTGCCCTCCAGCGGCTTCGAAAATCGCTTCGGCGCCTGGAACTGACGATCAGGCGCGACTGCGATAGCCAACGGACTATTCGCTCCGTCGTCTGCCTAAGCGAACCGCCCATGGCAGTGCTTGTATTTCTTGCCCGAGCCGCAGGGACAGGCCTCGTTGCGGCCAACCTTGCCCCAGCTTGAAGGATCGTCAGGCTTACGCTCGGGCGCCGCCGCGCTGGCGGTGATCCCGTGGCGCGCGAGAGTCTCCGCCCCGGCACGTGCAAGGGCGAGCTCGTCCTCGCCGGTCGAGGGGTCGATTTTGTGCGCCTCCATGTATGGCAAACTCGCCGGCTCTTCCGGCGGCGGTGCCGCCCTGATCTCGACCCGCATCAGCTGCGAAGAGACCGCCTCGCGTAGATGGGCGCTCATGGCCTCGAACAGGTTGAACGATTCCGCCTTGTATTCGTTGAGCGGATCGCGCTGGCCATAGCCGCGCAGCCCGATCACTTGGCGCAGATGTTCGAGCATGACCAGGTGCTCGCGCCACAGGTGGTCGAGCGTCTGCAGCAGGATCGACTTCTCGACGTAGCGCATCACGTCGGCGCCCCATTGCGCGACTTTCGCGGCCATGTGCTCGTCCGCGCGCCGCTCGATGCGGGAGAGCAGCTCCTCGTCGGCGATGCCCTCTTCCTTCGCCCATTCGTCGACCGGCAAGTCGAGGTCGAGGATGCGCTTGAGCTCCTCCCGCAGCCCCTTGGTATCCCACTGTTCGGGATAGGCGTTTTCGGGGACGTGCTTGGCGACGAGGTCATCGACCGCGGAGTGGCGCATGTCGGCCACGATCTCATTGACCTCCTCGTCCCGCATCCACTCGATCCGCTGGTCAAAGATGACCTTGCGTTGGTCGTTCATCACGTTGTCGAACTTGAGCAGGTTCTTGCGGATGTCGAAGTTGCGCGCCTCCACCTTCTGCTGCGCCTTCTCCAACGCCTTGTTGATCCAGGAATGCACGATCGCCTCGTTCTCCTTGAGACCCAACCGCTGCAGCATGGTGTCGAGCTTGTCGGTCCCGAAGATGCGCATGAGATCGTCTTCCAAGGACAGGAAGAACTTGGAATGGCCGGGGTCGCCCTGCCGCCCGGAGCGGCCGCGTAGTTGGTTGTCGATGCGTCGGCTCTCGTGCCGCTCGGTGCCGAGCACGTAAAGCCCACCGGCGGCAAGCGCCTTGTCCTTGAGCCGGGCCACCTGGCCGCGGATGTCCGCCGCCCGCCGCGCATGCTCCTCGGTCTCGGGGCCGATCTCCTTGAGCTCCTGGCGGATACGCATGTCGGCATTGCCGCCAAGCTGGATGTCGGTGCCGCGCCCGGCCATGTTGGTTGCGATGGTGATCGCTCCAGGCACCCCGGCTTGGCCGATGATATAGGCCTCCTGTTCGTGGTAGCGCGCGTTGAGGATGGCGAACACCTTGGCCTTGGAGGCCCCGTCGTCGCCGGAATAGAGCGCGGCGAACGCATCGGGATCGGAGAAATCGTGCTGTTCCCAGCCCCGCTTGCGCAGCATCTCGGCCAATTGCTCGGACTTCTCGATCGACGTGGTGCCTACCAGCACCGGCTGGCCGCGCGCCTTGCAGTCGTCGATCAGGGTCAGGATCGAGCGGTACTTTTCCGCCGCCGTGCGATAGACCTCGTCGTCATCGTCGACCCGCACCATCGGCATATTGGTCGGCACTTCGATCACTTCCAGATTATAGATGTCGATGAACTCGTCGGCCTCGGTCAGGGCGGTGCCGGTCATGCCCGCGAGCTTCTCGTACATGCGGAAGTAGTTCTGGAACGTGATCGAGGCGAGGGTCTGGTTCTCCGGCTGGATCGGCTGGCGCTCCTTGCCCTCCAGCGCCTGGTGCAGGCCCTCCGAATAGCGCCGCCCCGGCATCATGCGCCCGGTGAACTCGTCGATGATCACCACCTCGCCGTTGCGCACGATGTAATCCTTGTCGCGGTGGAACAGCTTGTGCGCCTTCAAGGCCTGATTCACGTGGTGCACGGTCGAGACATTCTCGACGTCATAGAGCGATTGCCCCTTGAGCAGACCGTCGCCGCGCAGCATCTGCTCCATCTTCTCCATGCCGACCTCGGTCAGCGTCACCGTGCGCTGCTTCTCGTCGACCTCGTAATCCGCCTTCTCGAGCTTCGGGATATAGGCGTCGATGGTGTTGTAAAACTCCGAGCGGTCGTCCAACGGACCCGAGATGATCAGCGGGGTGCGCGCTTCATCGATCAGGATCGAGTCGACCTCGTCCACGATGGCGTAAATGTGCCCGCGCTGGACCATGTCCTCGAGTCGATACTTCATGTTGTCGCGCAGATAATCGAAGCCGAGCTCATTGTTGGTGCCGTAGGTGACGTCGGTGTCGTAAGCCTGCTTGCGTTGCTCGTCGTCCAGGCCATGGACGATGACGCCGACCTTGAGCCCGAGGAAATTGTAGATCTGCCCCATCCACTCGGCGTCGCGCTTTGCCAGGTAGTCGTTCACGGTCACCACGTGCACGCCGCGCCCCGCAAGCGCATTGAGATAGACCGGCAGCGTCGCGACCAGCGTCTTGCCTTCGCCGGTCTTCATCTCCGAGATCCGTCCCTCGTGCAGGATCATGCCGCCGATGAGCTGTACGTCGAAATGCCTTTGACCGAGCGTGCGCTTGGCCGCCTCGCGGCAAGTGGCGAAGGCCGCAACCAGAATGTCGTCGAGGCTCGCTCCAGCCCCCACCTGCTGCTTGAACTCGTCCGTGCGCGCCCGCAACGCCTCGTCCGAGAGCGCCTCGAGCTCCTTCTCCAGCGCGTTGATCGCTGCAACCCTCGGAAGGTAAGACTTGATCCGCCGCTCGTTCGAAGAACCAAACAGCTTGCGGGCAATGACGCCGATCATGCAGTAAGCCCTTCGCGTCCTATCGCGGAACTGTGCCGCACCTTACCAAATCCGATGGGGAGAAACGCCGCGGCAGGAGGCGATTTTTGTCGCGACCACGCCTGCGCGATCACTCATGGTCGTGGAACGCGGAAAATGCCGCACTTTTCGAACATCTTTCATGCAGCGGCGGCGGCTTGCGGCCGGGTCGGCCGGGTTTGTGGAGAGATAGGAGGGGGTCACACCCTTGTCAATCGGCCGCCAAGCGCTCACGTTCTCGTCAAAATCAGCCTCTAAGCGATTGCCATGCGGGGCCGATTTACCTAACTGTCCGGCGCGCCTCCCACGGCCGCCCGATCCAGGACCACGCCATGACCTCCCTCAATATGCTGCTCCGTTCCGCGCCGCGCCAGCGGCCAATCGCGTTCGCCACTATCGCGGCGCTGCTGTTCGTCTTGCCGGCCGCCTCGGGCTGTTCGAAAAACTCATCGTCGGAGGCGCCAGCCTCCGCATCCGATCCGGTTATCGCCCGCGTCAACGGCGTCGACATCAAGCAGAGCGATCTCGCGCTCGCCGAAGAGGATGTGGGCGCCGATGTGCAGGCGGCATCGCCCGAGGCCAAGCGTGAGCATCTGATTTCCTATCTCGCCGATATCATCATGGTCACGCAAGCTGCGGACAAGAAGAACCTCGCCGACAATCCGGATTTCAAGCGGCGACTGGCGTTCCTGCGCAGCAAGTTGTTGATGGGATACGAGCTGCAGCAAGAAGCCAAAACCGCGCTCACCGACGAAGCCTTGAAACAGACCTACGATGAGGCGGTGAAATCCATGAGCGGGCAGGAAGAGGTGCACGCCCGCCACATCCTGGTCGAAGGCGAAGATGAAGCGAAGGCCATTATCGAACAGCTCAAGGGCGGCGCCGATTTCGCAAAGCTGGCCAAGGAAAAATCCAAGGATCCCGGAGCCGCCGAGGGCGGCGATCTCGGCTACTTCACCAAAGATCAGATGGTGCCCGAATTTGCCGATGTCGCCTTCAAGATGTATCCCGGACAGCTTTCCAATCCGGTGAAGACGCAATTCGGCTGGCATGTCATCAAGGTCGAGGACAAGCGCATCAAGCAGCCGCCGGAATTCGAAAAGGTGAAGGACCAGATCGAGGCCTATTTGGCGCGCAAGGTGCAGTCCGACTTCATCGCCAAGCTGCGCCAGAGCGCCAAGGTCGAGCGGTTCGACAATGCGGCCGAGCAGAGGAAAAACTGACGGCGCGGTTCTGCTCTTCGAGATTCTCCTCACTTACTGCTGTCGTTCCGGCGCGAGCGGGACCATATTCCAAAGCCGGTCGTGGCGGATGCCGCCCACGGGGGACGACGATCACATCGACCGGATTCGGTATCGCTGCGCGGTCCGCTCCGGCCATGACAAAGAAACGATGCCATGGCAGCAGCCATCTCCCCGCTCGCGCCCGCCCGCTTTCCCGATATGCCGCCGGTGGCGGGGGTCAAACTGGCGACCGCCGCCGCCGGCATCCGCTATGGCGGCCGCACCGACGTGCTGTTGGCCCTGTTCGAGCAGGGCACGAGCGTGGCTGGCGTCTTCACACGGTCGAAATGTCCGTCCGCCCCGGTCGATTGGTGCCGCGCGCATCTTAAGGGCGGCGCGGCGCGCGCGCTCGTGGTCAATTCCGGCAACGCCAATGCCTTCACTGGCAAATCCGGCCGCGCGGCGACCAAGCTCACCGCGGACATCGCCGCCAGCGCCGCCGGCTGCAAACCGTCGGATGTGTTTCTGGCATCCACCGGCGTGATCGGCGAGCCGCTCGACGCGACCAAGTTTGGGGCCGTCATGGATCAACTGGTCGCGGGCGCGGCGCCAGGCGCCTGGCAGACGGCGGCCGAGGCCATCATGACCACCGATACGTTCCCCAAAGGCGCCGCTGCCATGGCGCGGTTCGGCGCGGTGCCGATCACGGTCTGCGGGATCGCCAAGGGCGCCGGCATGATCGCGCCCGACATGGCGACCTTGTTGTCCTTCGTCTTCACCGACGCGCCGATCTCGCCGCGCGTATTGCAGGGCCTGCTCAAGCAGGGCGTCGCTGATAGCTTCAACGCGGTGACTATCGACGGCGACACCTCGACCTCGGATACGCTGCTGGCGTTTGCGACCGGCGCCGCTGCCGCGCGCGGGGTGTCGAAGATCGCGACCGTGTCCGACCCGCGGCTGCCGGCGTTACGTAAGGCGTTCGACGCCGTCCTCGCCAATCTCGCGGAGCAGATCGCCCGCGACGGCGAGGGTGCCCGCAAGCTGGTCGAGATCATCGTCGAGGGCGCGGTGTCGAAATCCTCGGCGCGCAAAATCGCGCTCTCTATTGCCAACTCCCCGCTGGTCAAGACCGCAATCGCCGGCGAGGACGCCAACTGGGGCCGCGTGGTGATGGCGGTCGGCAAAGCGGGCGAACGCGCCGACCGCGACCGGCTCTCGATCTGGTTCGGCGGCATCCGCGTCGCCCACAGAGGCGAGCGCGACCCCTCCTATGACGAGGCCGCCGTCTCGGCGACGATGAAGAAGCCCGAGATCACGCTCAAGGTTGCGCTCGGGCTCGGTCGCGGCCGCGACCGGGTGCTGACCTGCGACCTCACCAAGGAATACGTGGCCATCAACGGCGACTACCGTTCCTGACGTGATTGGCGCACGATGTCGATAGCTGTAAGCCGGCATTCACTAGCGCTGTGGGACCGGCATCGTTCATCGCGTCGAACGTCCTTGAACCCCTGGCTTTTCCATCGTCGGTCCGTAACGTCGTGAAGGTCAAACTCGTCCTCGTCGCCGCGTGCGCCCTCGTGGACACGGACGGCCGCGTGCTGATCGCGCAGCGGCCAGCCGGCAGGCCGATGGCCGGCTTGTGGGAATTTCCCGGCGGCAAGGTCGAGGCGGGGGAGCGGCCCGAGGACACCTTGATGCGGGAACTCAGGGAAGAGCTGGGGATCGTCGTCGACGAAACGTGCCTCGCGCCGCTCGCCTTCGCCAGCCACAGCTATCCGGATTTCCATCTTCTGATGCCGCTCTACGTCTGCCGGCGTTGGCAGGGAACGGTGACGGCGCTGGAAGGCCAAAAGCTGGGATGGGTGCGCCCGAACCGCTTGCGGGACTACCCGATGCCGCCCGCCGACGAGCCGTTGGTGTCCCATTTGATGATGCTGTTGTGACCGATCCAGCGATCACCAGAGCCAGGATCAGAGGTTGCTGACTGTCCTGAGACTACTGATTTCCGTCGCCGGTGCGTGGCAGTCGGATCTCTGTCGTCCCGAGCACATCGGCCAGTCGCTGGCGCGCCGAACCCGGCGCGAGCGGTTTTTGCTGGCTCTCGTGAGGCGCCCAGCCGCACAACCAGACGATCTCGAACGTCGCCCGGATGCGGCCATCGCGATCGGCAAAACGCTCGGCGTAGACCTCCGTCATCCTTCTCAACGTCGCGCGCTTGAGCGGGCGCCGGCTCCGCTCGAGCAGGGGATTGGTCGCCCCCATGCGGCGAAGATCGTGCATGAGCGAAATTGGCGACGCGTAACGCGCCGTGACCCGATCGATGTCGGTCACGGGCAGCGCGAAGCCCGCGCGCTGAAGCAGCGCACCCATGTCGCGCACGTCCGAGAAGGGAACGACGCGCGGCGAGATGCCGTCCTCGATCTCGGCCTCGGCGGCTGCGAAGGCTTGACGCAACTCGGTCAGCGTATCGCCGCCGGCGAGCGCCGCGAGCAATAGCCCATCCGGCTTGAGCGCGCGGCGGATCTGGATGAGCGTGCCCGGCAGATCGTTGACGAATTGGAGCGCAAGCGCCGACACCACGAGATCGAGCGAGGCGTCGCGGAAGGGCAGTGCCTCCTCATCGGCCGCGACGAGAAGCGGCACGTCAAGTGTTCGCTCGCCCGTTCGCTCCTGCTCGCGCTCCGCCATCGCGACCGTTTCCCGCGCCCAGTGGCGTGAGACCGCGGGGTCGCCGGCCAGGGCGTCGGCGGCGATGATGGTGCCGACCTTTCCGCTCGCCGCGAGCGCGCGGCGCACGGCATCGGTGGGCGTGCCGAGATCGAGCGCGCATTCGAAGCGGCGGAGCACCGTGGCCAGCCGGTCGGACAAATCCTCCGCCACGCGTTCGATCAAAAAGGTCGACGGCTCCAGCGTCGCCGCGCGGCGCCGATAGGCGCGTTGGCGGCGACGGTCGAAGACGAGAGGCAGTGGGGAAACCATCGCTTTCATTACCACGCCGGGAGTGCACAGACGACGTCGGAGCGCGCCAGCGGCGGGGCCATCACCCGCTACGCCGTTGAGGTTCGCAACTTGCGGCGTTAGCGTAAGGTCCATGCAGGGGGAGACTGTCCCGGCCAAGCGCTTTGCCCGACTGAGTGGCGCCTTGCGCGCGAGCTTCGGGCTCGTGGTTGACGTCGCGCTGCCGCAGCTTTGCCCGACCTGTCGCGAGCCGGTCCACGGTGCCGGTCTGTGTCCGGCTTGCTGGTCCAAGCTCTCCTTCATCGCGCCGCCCTATTGCGAGCGGCTCGGCATTCCGTTCCCCTTCGATGGCGGGCCAGGCCTCTTGTCGATGGAAGCGATCGCCGATCCGCCAGCCTACAATCGCGCCCGCGCGGCGGTGCGCTACGACGATATCGCGCGCAAGCTCGTCCATGCCTTGAAATACGGCGACCGGCTCGACCTCGCCCCGACCATGGGACGCTGGATGGCGCGTGCCGGCCGCGAGCTGCTTGCTGGCAGCGACGCCATCGTTCCGGTACCGCTGCACTGGCGCCGACAATGGACGCGTCGGTTCAACCAATCGGCGCTGCTGGCCGAGATCATCGCCAAGGCGAGCGGCCGGATGGTCGCGCACGGGGCGCTCAAACGCGTCAAGGCCACGCCCCAGCAGGTCGGGCTCGACAAGTCCGAACGCGCCCACAACGTCCAGGGCGCCTTTCGCGTGCCGGCCCATGGCAAAGCCGCGGTAGCGGGGCGAAAACTCGTGCTGGTCGACGACGTGCTCACCTCAGGCGCGACCGTCGACGCCTGTTCGCGGGCATTGCTGCGCGCGGGCGCGGCATCAGTGGACGTTCTGGTATTCGCCCGGGTTGTGGCGGGGAGGCGCCCTCCCATATAAGAAATCGTAAGACTCACGATTCATCATGCCCGAAATCGCAATTTACACGACCCGCTATTGCCCCTATTGCCATGCCGCCAAGCGGTTGTTGACGCGCAAGGGCGTCGAGTTCACGGAGATCGACGTGAGCGGCGATCCGAAGGGCCGAAGCGAGATGGTGGCGCGCGCGAATGGACGCATGACCGTGCCGCAGATTTTCATCGGTTCGACCCATGTGGGCGGCTATGATGATCTTTCCGCCCTGGAGCGGGCGGGCAAGCTTGATCCGCTGCTGGGCCGGGGCGATGCGCCCGCGGCCAACGGTAAGAGGCCCTTGGCATGAGCACAGGCAAGGCTGCGACCTTCACCGCGGGTCTCGTGCAGATGCGTTCGGGCCTGTCGCCGCAAGCCAATCTCGATGCGGCAGTGCGGCTGGTCGAGGAGGCCAAGCGCGCCGGCGCCGACTACGTGCTCACGCCCGAGATGACCAACATCTTGGAGGTCAACCGCGAGCGGCTGTTCGCGGCGATCGCGCCCGAGGAGAAGGATGCTACGCTCGCCGCCTTGCGCGAGCTTGCACGCAAGCTCGGCATTTTCCTCCATGTCGGCTCGCTGGCCATCAAGCTGTTACCTGAAAGGGCGGCGAACCGCTCCTTCCTCATCGATCGCACGGGCGACATCATCGCGCGCTACGACAAGATCCACATGTTCGACGTCGAACTCGGCGGTGGCGAAAGTTACCGCGAATCGCGCAATTACCGACCGGGCGAAATCGGCGTCGCCGCCGACTTGCCGTGGGGGCGGCTCGGACTCACGGTCTGCTACGATCTGCGCTTCCCCTCGCTCTATCGCGCGCTCGCCGAGGCCGGATGCTCGTTTCTCGCCGTCCCCTCGGCGTTCACAAGGCAAACCGGCGAAGCACATTGGCACGTGCTTAACCGCGCGCGCGCGATCGAGAACGGCGCCTTCGTGCTGGCGGCCGCGCAGGGCGGCAAGCACGAGAACGGTCGCGAGACCTTCGGCCATTCCCTCATCGTCGATCCTTGGGGCCGCATTCTGGCCGAAGGCGATACCGAGCCGGGAGTGATTCTGGCGGTGATCGATCCCGCCGAGGTCACGTCCGCGCGCGCGAAAATCCCCTCGCTCCAGCACGGTCGCCGGTTCGAGATCATCGAACCGATGGCCGAGCCCGCCCACCTGCACGCAGTGCGAGGTCCGGCATGATCCGTTACGCGCTGGCGTGCGAGAACGGGCACGCATTCGACAGTTGGTTCCAGAACTCGGCAGCCTACGACAAGCAGGCCAAGGCGGGGCTCGTCGCTTGCCCGGTTTGCAACTCCGTCAAGGTCGAAAAGACGATCATGGCGCCGCGGGTGTCGGGAGCGAAAAAGCGCGGCGATGCGCCGTTGCCGGAGCGGCCGCCCTCCCCTGCTCCATCGCCCGAGGCGCCTTCTCCGGTCGCCATCGTGTCCCCGCAGGAGCGCGAGTTTCGCAAGAAGTTGAAGGAGCTGCGCGACCACCTCACGAAGAACGCCGACTATGTCGGGCAGAAATTTCCGCAAGAGGCGCGCAAGATGCACTACGGCGAGATCGAGCACCGCTCGATCTACGGTGAGGCCACTCCCGATCAGGCCAAAGAGCTGCACGAGGAAGGGATCGAGTTTCATCCGCTGCCCGTGCTGCCCGACGAGCGCAACTAGGGCTGCGCGGCCGCAAGACAGTAGGCGCCAAGTCTGCGCCGCGTTCAGAACCCGCGGTCATTGCGCCCAGAGCAGCAGCACAACCCCAATCACGATCAGCACGATGCCGACGGCTTCGCGGGGGGTTGTCGCCTGCTTGAACACGAAGCGCGAGATCGCTTGCGCGAACAGCACCTCGACGAGCGCCAGCGTACGCACGCTGGCGGCGGTGGCGAGCGCAAAAGCGAGGAACCAGAATTGGGAAGCGAACGCGCCCATGAAGCCCGCGAACAGCGACGGCCGCCAAGCACGCACGATCGCGGCGAGCACGTCCGGATTGCGCAGCCTTAAATAAAGCGACAACAGCACCGATTGCAGCAGGAGACCGACCACCACCGTCACGGTCGCCGCCATGACATAGCTGGGCCCGCCCAGGCGCAGGATCGCGCCGCGAAAGCCCACCGCTGAGAGCGCAAACATCGCGCCGGCGGCAAGGCCGAGCAGCGTCGCCTTGGAGTCCGACGACGTGCCCGGCTTGAGCGCCATGATGACGACGCCGGCGGTCGCGATCAGAATCGCGGCCGCCATCCCGGGCGTCACCATGTCACCGAGAAAGACGAGGCCGAACAACGCGACCTGCACCGGCTCGGTCTTGATATAGGCATAGACCACCACGAAGGAGCGATCGTTCATGGCGGCCAGCATCAGCGCAGTGGCGGCGACCTGCGCCAGCGCCCCAACGATCACCCAGGGCCAAAAGACCAGCGGCGGCCGCGGCGGTTCTTGCCCGAGCGCGGTCATCACGGCGGCGAGGAAGACAAAAGCGAACGGAAATCCGAACAGGAAGCGCACATGGGTAGCGCCCACGGTGCCGAGCTTGGCGGTGAGCTCGCGTTGCGTGGCGTTGCGCACGGTCTGCGCGGCAGCGGCAATGACGGTAAAGACGATCCAGAGCCACGAAGAATCGAGCATCGGAGCCTATGGGACTGCCCGAGCGGCGCCGCCCCCGCTCCATCCGGTGACGCTGCCCCTCTCGTCGTCCACCATCGATCCTTGCGCCGAGAATATGAAAAGCAATGCTAGGAGGGCGCGCGTTCCGCGACCACCATATAGTTCACGTCCATGTCGCTCGAGAGCCGCCAGCGGTCGGCCAAGAGATCGTAGATCACGCCGGTCTCGTCGATGACGCGCAGCCCATGCCGCTCCAACGTCGCCTCGAGCTCGTTTGGCGTGACGAATTTATCCCACTGATGGGTGCCGCGTGGCAGCCATCGCAGCACGTATTCGGCGCCTACGATCGCGAGTGCAAAGCTCTTGAACGTGCGGTTCAGCGTCGCCGCGATCATGAGCCCGCCGGGCTTCACCATCTCGGCGCAACGTCTGACGAAGAGGCTCAGGTCCGCGACGTGCTCGACCACCTCCATGGCGAGCACGATGTCGAAGCGCTCGCCCGCGTCCGCAAGCGCTTCGGCCGTGGTCACGCGGTAGTCTATCGCGACGCCCGCCTCGCCCGCATGCAGCTTCGCCGCCTCGATATTGGCTTGCGAGGGATCGGCGCCCACGACCTCGGCCCGCAGGCGCGCCAAAGGTTCGCTCAGAATGCCGCCGCCGCAGCCGATGTCGAGCAAGCGCAGGCCCGTCAGCGCGTCGAGTTGCTTGTCGTTGCGGCTGAAGTGCCGACACGCAGCCTCCTTGATGAAGCCGAGCCGCACCGGGTTGAGCCTGTGCAGCACGGCCATCTTGCCGCGCGCATCCCACCACTCGGCGGCGAGCGCCGAAAAGCGCGCGACCTCCGTTGCGTCGACGGTCGACTCGCGTCCGGGTTTCGTCCTGCCGGCCATCGACCTCTCCAGAGCGCGGTTGCGGCCATGCGGCCTCGCCGGTATGTATACGCGCCTTTTCGCGCGAGGGCTTGCCGTAAAGCGGATCGCGCACCTCAAATCATGCCGGAGAACCCCGCAAGCCCGCCATGGCCCGCCTGGTAATGAAATTTGGCGGCACCTCGGTTGCCGACATCGAGCGCATCCGCAACGTCGCGCGACACGTCAAGCGCGAGGTCGACGCCGGACACGAGGTGGCGGTCGTCGTCTCGGCCATGGCCGGCGCCACTGATCGGCTCGTGGGCTGGTGCCGCGAGGCCGCGGCGCTGCACGACGCCCGCGAATACGACGCGGTGGTGTCCTCGGGCGAGCAGGTAACCGCCGGTCTGTTGGCCATCGTGCTGGAGGGAATGGGCATCAATGCCCGCTCGTGGCAGGGCTGGCAGCTGCCGATTCTGACCTCCAACGCTCATGCCGCTGCGCGCGTGCTCGATATCAACGGCGCCGAGCTCGTCAAACGCTTCAAGGAGCGTCACGAGGTCGCGGTGCTCGCCGGCTTCCAGGGCATGCACAAGGAGACGGGCCGCATCACCACCCTGGGGCGGGGCGGATCGGATACCTCCGCGGTCGCGATCGCGGCCGCCATCGCAGCGGAGCGCTGCGACATCTACACCGACGTCGACGGGGTCTACACCAGCGATCCGCGCGTGGTGCCGCGCGCGCAGCGCCTGGAGCGCGTCGCCTACGAGGAAATGTTGGAACTCGCTTCGCTCGGCGCCAAGGTCTTGCAGGTACGCTCGGTCGAGCTTGGAATGGTGCATAATGTGCGCATCTTCGTGCGTTCGAGCTTCGAGAAGCCGGAGGATATCGATCCGCACGGAACGCCGCCCGGAACCCTTATCTGCGGCGAGGAGGAGATCGTGGAACAACAAGTCGTCACTGGCATCGCCTTCTCGAAGGACGAGGCGCAGATCTCGATCCGCCGCGTGCAGGACAAGCCCGGCGTCGCGGCCGCCATCTTCGGTCCGCTCGCCGAAGCCAATATCAACGTCGATATGATCGTGCAGAACGTCTCCGGCGACGGCGCGACAACCGACGTGACGTTCACCGTTCCCGCCTCCGACTACGAGCGGGCGACCGAGACGCTGATCAGGACGAAAGGTCAGGTCGGTTACGAGCGCATCGACGGCGCAAATGACGTGGCCAAGGTCTCGGTGATCGGCATCGGCATGCGCAGCCACGCCGGCGTCGCCGCCAAGGCATTCAAAGCGCTGGCGGAGAAGGGTATCAACATCCGCGCCATCACCACCTCCGAGATCAAGTTTTCGCTGCTGATCGATGCCAACTACACTGAACTGGCGGTGCGCACGCTGCACAGCCTCTATGAGTTGGACAAATAACACTCTCGCGTCCCGGATGCGGTCAAACGGCGCCGGGACACGCCGCCCCAGCGCGGATTTGACTCATGGCCGGGCCGACCGTCTCCTATGCGCAGCGCTTTGAGGATTTATACCTCATGCGCTGCTTCGCTGCCGGCAGCGACGGATTCTACATCGACATCGGATCCGGGCACCCGGTCTACGACAACACGTCGTTCGCGTTCTATCTCAAGGGGTGGCACGGCATCACGGTCGAGCCCAATCCATGGCTCGCGCGTCTGAGCAGAGCGGTTCGTCCGCGCGATCGCCACATCGAGGCTCTCGTCGGCGCCACGGTGGGCGAGGCCGTCTTTTATCTCGTGAACGACTTCCACGGCTTCTCGACCATGATCGAAAGCCATGCGCGCGCGGCGCAAACGCAATTCGGAAAGTCCTCGCAGGCCATTGTCGTTCCGGTCACAACCCTCCAGGAACTCTGCCAACAGTATGCGCCGCCCGTATTCGATTTCCTCAAAGTCGACGTGGAGGGCGCCGAGCAGGACCTGCTGCTCAACGGCGATTGGCAGAATTATCGGCCGAAGGTGGTGGTGGCCGAGGCGCTCGCACCCTACACGCTGGCACCCGCCTGGGCGGCGTGGGAGCCGTTTCTCGCAAAACACGGCTACCGTTACGTTTGGTTCGACAGTCTCAACCGGTATTACCTCGCCGAGGAGGCGAGCGAACTTGCGCACTGTTTCGAGAACGCCCCGGCCTCCTTCGACGACGATGCTTTTCAGTTCCGCGGCGTCAAGCCGGCGGTTGTGGATGCGGCGCATCCCGATCACCGGCTGGCGAGCCTGTTGGCGGGCAGCGCCATGACGCGCCTACCGCTGCTCGGGCGCGAGGTGCTCGTTGAGCTCCTCACCGCGGACATTGCCTCGGCTGCCCTCGAAGGGCCGGCCGGCGCCGATGCAATCGCGGGCGCAATCGAGCGGCTGTTCGGGCCGGATGCAACGTTGTCGAGGGAAGAGCTGCGGCTGCCGCCCGGGGCGCGCCTGCGCGAGGTCTACGCCGCCCTCGTCGACAGCGACCAATTCCGCACCGCCTGCGGCCGGATTTCCGCCAGCTATGCCTGGTAGATGACCCAGTCGGACGCTTTGGCTTGCCCGGGCCACGCGGCATTCGCTATACGGCGTGATGGATTGTAGCCGCCGCGGGCGCCCGGGCCCGGCGGATACTATTTCCTGACTTGGTCGAGCCGGGGGCTGACACCCTCGGCCGGATGGGCTGATCCGAGGATCACGTCATGCGTGGCGCACTCGGCGGTCCGCGCGTGCTGTTGCGCCGGCTCCGCGAAGTGATGGCGGAGCAGGTCAGCGCGCAGGAGCGCCTGGACAAGATCGTGGTGCTGATCGCCGCCAACATGGTGGCCGAGGTCTGCTCGGTCTACGTGCTGCGCGTGGACGGCACGCTCGAACTCTACGCCACCGAAGGTCTCAACAAGGCGGCGGTGCACCAGACCGTGCTGCGCTCGGACGAAGGCCTCGTCGGCCTGGTCGCGAGCGAGGCGAACCCGATCAACCTGTCGGAAGCGCAAAACCATCCCGCCTTCTCCTATCGGGTGGAGACGGGCGAAGAGATCTACCACTCCTTCCTCGGCGTGCCGGTGCTGCGCGCCGGCAACACGCTCGGCGTGCTGGTGGTGCAGAACCGCGCGCGGCGCACCTATACCGAGGAGGAAGAGGAGGCGCTGCAGACGACCGCGATGGTGCTCGCGGAGATGATCGCCTCGGGCGAACTCTCCGCCATCGCCAAGCCCGGCGCCGAACCCGCCGCGCGGCGTCCGCTGCATCTTACCGGCATGGCGCTCAACGAGGGCGTCGCGCTCGGTCACGTGGTGCTGCACGAGCCGCGCGTCGTCATCACCAATTTCATCGCCGACGACCTGCCGAAAGAGCTGAAACGCCTGGAAGCCGCGGTCGAGACCATGCGGTCGGACCTCGACGTGCTGCTCGAGCGCGGCGAGGTCGCCGATGGCGGCGAGCACCGCGACGTGCTCGAAGCCTATCGCATGTTCGCCTACGATCGCGGTTGGGTGCATCGTCTCGAAGAAGCGGTGGCGACGGGCCTCACCGCTGAGGCCGCGGTCGAGCGCGTGCAGTCGGACACCCGCGCGCGCATGCTGCGCGCGACCGATCCATATTTGCGCGAGCGCCTGCATGACCTGGACGAACTCGCCAATCGGCTGATGCATCATTTGCTCGGCCAGGACTACGCGCCGGCGCGCGACCGCCTGCCGGAGAACGCCGTCCTGGTTGCCCGCTCCATGGGACCGGCGGCGCTGCTCGAATACGATCGCAAACGGCTGCGCGGCCTCGTTCTCGAAGAAGGCGGGCCCAATTCGCACGTGGCGATCGTCGCCCGCGCGCTCGGCATCGCGGCGGTCGGCGAGATCACCAATGCCACCGGCGTTGCCGACCCGGGCGACGCCATCATCGTCGATGGCGCGACCGGCGACGTGCACATGCGGCCATCGCCGGACATGGAGGCGGCTTATGTCGAGCGAGTGCGGCTGCGCGCCCGCCGGCAATTGCAATATCTCGCGCTGCGCGACAAGGCATGCGTGACCAGGGATGGCGAGAAGATCGAGCTGATGATCAATGCCGGTCTTGCCGTCGACCTGCCGCATATCGAGGAGACCGGCGCCGCCGGCATCGGGCTGTTCCGCACCGAATTGCAGTTCATGGTGGCGGCGACCTTCCCCCGCACGGCCGAGCAATTCTCGCTCTACCGCGCCGTGCTCGATGCAGCCGGCGACAAGCCGGTGACGTTCCGCACCCTCGACATCGGCGGCGACAAGGTGCTGCCCTACATGCGCAATGTCGAGGAGGAGAACCCGGCGCTCGGTTGGCGCGCCATAAGACTGGGTCTCGACCGCCCGGGCCTGCTGCGCAGCCAAATCCGCGCGTTGTTGCGCGCCGCGGGCGGACGCGACCTGAAAGTCATGTTTCCGATGATCGCCACCGTCGAGGAATTCGACGAGGCCAAGTCGCTGGTCGAGCGCGAACTCACCCACCTGCGCCGGCACAGCCACAAGCTGCCCGAGCAGGTCGAGATCGGGACCATGCTCGAGGTACCTTCGCTGCTCTACCAGCTCGACGAACTGCTTGATCGCGTCGACTTCCTCTCCGTCGGCTCCAATGATCTCGTGCAGTTTTTCTATGCCGCCGACCGCGGCAATTCGCGCGTCGCCGATCGCTTCGATGCGATCTCGGCGCCGGTCTTGCGCGCGCTCAAGCTCGTCGCCGATAAGGGCCGCGCCCACGCCAAACCGGTGACGCTGTGCGGGGAACTCGCCTCGAAACCGATCGGGGCGCTCGCACTGGTGGCGATCGGCTACCGCTCGTTCTCGCTCTCCCCATCCGCGGTCGGTCCGGTCAAGGCCATGCTGCTCGACCTCAACGCCGGCAAGGCCGCCGCCCTGATGCAGCCGCTGATCGACAGCCCGACCGGAAGCCTGCCGATCCGCGAGCGGCTCAAGGCTTTTGCAGCCGAGCAAGGGCTGCAGATTTGATGCCCGCGCCCTATCTCAGTCGCATGTCCTCTACGAGCATAGCGCCGGCGGACCTGCCGCGCGCGCCGCGGCATCCGGGATATCCGACCGTTGCATCCTGAGTTTGCGCAACCATGATTCCTGAGCCAAAACTCGATGCGCTCGTCGCCCGCCACCAGGCGGTCGAACGCGAGCTTGCGAGCCCGGTGACGCCGGAGACCTACGTCAAGCTCTCGCGCGAGTTCGCCGAGCTCGCTCCCATCGTCGAAACGGTGAAGGACTATCGCGCCGTCGTCGCCGAGATCGCGGGGCTCGACGCGCTGATTGCCGACGCGGCGACGGATGCCGAAATGCGCGCCATGGCGGCCTCCGAGAAGCCGCAGCTCGATCAAAGACGCGCGGCGCTCGAGCGGGAGCTGAGGCTGGCGCTTGTGCCGAAAGACGCGATGGACGAGCGCAACGTCATCCTGGAAATCCGCGCCGGCACCGGCGGCGACGAGGCCGCACTCTTCGCCGGCGATCTGTTTCGCATGTACGAACGCTATGCCGCTACGCAGAGCTGGAAGGTCGAAGTCATTTCCCTGAGCGAAGGCACGATGGGCGGCTTCAAGGAGATCGTCGCGGAAATTCGCGGGCGCGGCGCTTTCGCCAAGCTCAAATTCGAATCGGGCGTTCATCGCGTGCAGCGCGTGCCCGATACCGAAGGGGCGGGCCGCATCCATACCTCGACCGCCACCGTCGCCGTGCTGCCGGAGGCGGCCGAAGTCGACATCGACATCGACGACAGCGAACTCAAGATTGACACCTTGCGGTCCGGCGGCGCCGGCGGCCAGCACGTCAACAAGACCGAATCGGCCGTGCGCGTAACCCACATTCCCACCGGCATCGTCGTCATGATGCAGGAAGACCGCTCACAACACCGCAATCGCGCCAAAGCGATGGCAGTGCTGCGCGCCAGGCTCTACGATTTCGAGCGTCAAAAGCAGGACGCGGCGCGCGCCGCTGAGCGGCGCGGGCAAGTCGGCTCGGGCGACCGCTCCGAGCGCATCCGCACCTATAATTTTCCGCAAGGGCGGGTGAGCGACCACCGCATCAATCTCACGCTCTACAAGCTGCCGCAGGTAATGGAAGGCGAGGCGCTGGGCGAGATCATCGACGCGCTGGTGACCGAGCATCAGGCGGAATTGTTGGCGGCGGAGGGGGCACCATCGTGACGCGGCGGTCGCTCGCCAGCTCGGGGCATGACCCATTCGCAGGCAACTCGATCGGCGCCGCGCGGCGGCGGCTGGCGCTCGAGTTTCGTCGCGGCGGTCTCGACGCGCCCGAGCTCGATGCGCGCATCATCGTCGGCCATGCGCTTGGGCTCGACCACGCGGCGCTCGCGGCCCAGTCGAACCGCACGCTCGCGGCCGATGAAGCCGGCGCCATTGCGGCGCTGTCGGCGCGGCGGCTCGCGCGCGAGCCGGTCGCGCGCCTTCTCGGCCGCAAGGAATTTTGGGGCCTGCCGCTCAAGGTCAATGCCGAAACCCTCCTGCCCCGGCCGGAGACCGAGACCGTGGTCGAGGCGGCGCTCACGGCAGTCGATTGCGACGATCGCAGATGGCGTGCGCTGCGCATCGCCGACCTCGGGACCGGCTCGGGTGCGCTGCTTCTGGCGCTGCTCTCGGAACTCCCGAACGCGTTCGGCGTCGGCACCGATATCAGCTTCGCCGCGCTGCGCTGTGCCCGCGACAACGCCGCCGCACTCGGCCTCTCCGGTCGGGCGTCGTTTGTGGCCTGCGACTACGGGCGAGCTCTCCGGGCGCCGGTCGATATCCTCGTTTCCAATCCTCCTTACGTGGCGCGGGCCGACATTGCGGGGTTGCAAGCCGAAGTGCGCGACTTCGATCCGCGGCGCGCGCTCGATGGCGGGCCCGACGGCCTCGATGGCTATCGCGCCATCGCATCCCACGCGGCGCGCCTGCTCGCACCCGACGGCATCCTGGTGCTCGAACTCGGGCACGGGCAGCTCGGCCCTGTGACCTCGATCTTTACCCCCGCGGGGCTGGCGCCAGTGGCGCCACGACACGATCTTGCGGGCATCGCCCGGGCCCTTGTGATGCGGGTTCGGCCATGAGGGCTCCACATTCCTGGTACGAAAAAAAGCACTTGGATTGTGGGGCAAGACCGACTAGGTTTCGGCCAGGAATCGACCCGAGCGAGTGAGCGCCGATAGCGAGCCCCGGAGCAGGACTGCGGAGAGCCGACGGTGCGGACGAAGCGAACGAAGGAAGCCGGATGACCCGGCAGGTGGTTCGCCCAATCGGGATTGGATACTTCATCGGTTCGGCGCTGATCCGCGAGCGACGCGGACATGCTTATGAGGAAGAGCTGGGCAACGCCGCGGTATGCCGCGGACAAGGGGTTGCTGCTTCGCGACACGGAACCTGACATTAGCGGCGTACGGCCGCCGCATTTGCCTCCTGCTTGTGCGGGCGTGGGCGCGGACGTTTGCGTCGCTCGTAACAAAGCCTCGAGGTCTTTAGTGAAGCACGGCGGCGGCGAGCCGTCACAATGAAAGGGTCGGCAACAGGCGAACCATGAGAAACGGTCAGAACAAGCGCATGCGCGGACGCAACAATCACCGCAAGAGTCACAACCCGATGGTCCGGGTGTACGAATCGAACGGCCCGGACGTGAAAATTCGCGGAAATCCATCTCACATTGCAGAAAAATACATTCAACTCGCGCGCGACGCGCAGACCTCGGGTGATCCGATCGCGGCGGAGAATTACTACCAGCACGCCGAGCACTATTACCGCGTGATCGCCGCGGCGCAGGAGCAGTTCCGGCAGAACAACCCCCACTTCCAGCGTCCGGAGAATGAAGCGCCCGGAATGCGCGAGGGTGGTTTCGACGACGGCGACGATGATGGGCAGCCGTCGATGAGCGCTCCCCCCGATTCGCCTTACGGCACCCGCGAGCCGCAACCCTATATCCCGCGCGACGCACAACCCTTCCCGCAGCACCAACAGCGCCAGCCCCACCAACCGCGCCCGCCGCAAGGCAACGCGCCACCCGAAGGCGACGTCGACCGGTTGCCGTCCTTCATCACCGGCGGACAACAGCACCAGTCTCATCCGGGTCCCCACCAGGGCCAGAACGGCCACGACAATCAGCCCGACCGTTTCCCTCTGCACCGCCGCCGCCGCCGACATCGCGGCCCGCGGCCGGACATGCAGGGTGGCGGCGGTGACGGGGGAGACGGACCTTCTACGCGCGACGAGTAATCGCGTCGCCCGCGCGCCGAGATCGACCCGCATCGTCTGCGCCACGGATCGGAATGCTCTTTCGTGATTGCAGGGACCGTCGGCTCGAACCCAGCAACGACAACTACCTACCGGGTGAAGGCACGAGCGCAGGCTCCAGTGCAGGCACCAACCGCGCGCGCTGGCGGCGGGCGGGAACGGCACGATAGACCTGCTTCGTCGCCTCGACGATGTGCACGCCTGCGAACGGCGTAGCGACCGCCGAGCCCGCACGCTCCCAGGCGACGGCCGAGCGCAAGAACCAGCCGCGCGCGACCGGCGGTACATGCAGCGCGTCTCCCCAGCCCGTCGGCGTGAACCAGGCCTCGCGCAGCAGATGCGTGATCTGCGAGCGCGAATAGGGCCGACCGTGGCCAAACGGTGTCGTATCGAGCCGCGCCCATACCCCGCGCCGGTTAGGGACCACGATCAGCAGGCGCCCGCCCCCGGCCAGCACCCGCCAGACTTCGCGCAGCAGCGCGATCGGGTCGCGCGCCATTTCGAGGGCATGCACCAGGAGCACCCGATCGACGGCGGAATCGGTGAGCGGCAGCTCGAGCTCATCGACGAGGGCGGCAAGCCCGGGCCGGTCGGTCGGCCATTTCACCACCCCCTGCACCGCCGGCATGAAGGCGAGGCAGCGTTCCGCCTCCTCGCGAAAGAGCCCGAGATAAGGCGTCGGATAGCCCACCCCGAGCACGCTCATGCCGCGCGTGTCGGCAAAGCGCTTGCGAATGCCGCGCCCGACGAAGCGCCGGGCGACGACGCCGAGGCGCTGGGCATAGAAATTGCGCAGGTCGACGACATCGATCGACATGGCAACAGGGTAGCATGGATTTTATTTCTTCGTCGTTTCGGGCGCATGGAACCGATCGCCGACCGCCTTGCGGGCGATGTGCGGGGGGTGCCTAATGAGGGCAATTGTGCCGACCGAATCCGGAGGACCACATGCCCGCGCAAACCCGTTTGTTTCTTTGCCTCAAGGATAATTTCGGCGTCCTCCTGCACGATCCCGAGAGCGGTGCGACCGCGGCGATCGATGCGCCCGAGGCCGCGCCGATCGAGGCCGCGCTGAAGGCAACCGGCTGGCGGCTCAGCGACATCCTCGTCACCCATCACCATGCGGATCACACCGGCGGCATCGCCGAGCTCAAGCAGCGCCATCGTTGCCGCGTCGTTGCCCCCCACGGCGAGGCGGCGCGCATTCCGTTGGTCGATGCGACCGTGCGCGAGAACGACGAGGTTCAAGTCGGTTCGCTGCGGGGGCGCGTGCTCGAGACTCCGGGGCACACCGCGGGCCATATCAGCTATGTCTTTCCCGCCGACAAGCTCGCCTTCGTCGGCGATACGCTGTTCTCGATCGGCTGCGGGCGCGTCATCGAGGGCACGCCGGAGATGATGTGGCAATCGCTGCTCAAGCTGCGCGCGTTGCCGGACGACACGCGCATCTATTGCGGCCACGAATATACCAAGGCCAATGTCGCCTTCGCCAAAACGGTCGAACCCGACAATGCCGCGCTGCGCGCGCGCGAGACCGAGGTCGAGAAACTTCTCGCCGCGAGGGAGCCGACCATCCCGTCGACCATGGGCGCGGAAAAGGCGGCAAACCCGTTTCTGCGCGCGGACGTTCCGGAGGTGGCGAAATCGGTCGGGCTTGCGGGCAACCCGGCGTGGAAGGTGTTCGCGGAAATCCGCGAGCGCAAGAACAGATCCTGACGCGAACGCGATCTAATCGTATTGCGAACTCTTGCCCCTGCCCTCCCCTGCGCGCGGGGAGGACACGACGGCGCTCGCATTAGACGCTTTACGTAGTGTAGTTACGGTGTAGTCGCGGGCGCCGCGGTCGCGCGCGACTTAGTGGCGCGGTGCGAAACTCTGCATGTGGGCCCTGTCGGCTTCCGGCAGCGCCGCGGCCCAGCGCGCCTCGTCGCCAGCGTCCGGGAGCACATGACCGAACTCGACCATCTGCCGCGGCACGAGATCGGCGATGTAGACCCAGACGTTCCTGTTCGCCAACTTCGACGCTTCTGCGACCGCCGCCGTTATCCGGGTAATGAGCGCGTCCTTAGTCTCAGCGGAGCGGCCGCCGCGGATCTGTCCGTTCACAAAAACCTGCTGGCCCTTGAGTGGACTCCCGCCGACGAAGTAGCAGTCCGGTGCAACCTCCGTGAAAATGACCTGCGCAAAGTAGGTGGGAGCGCCCGTTGTCTCGCTGTGGATGCGCGTGATTGCGGAGGCAATCTTTGCTCGCTTGGGGGCGTCCAGGGTTCCTTCGACGCAGGTGACGGTGTAGGTCGGCATGGCAGCTTCCTCTCAAAGCGGCAGCGAGGGCCCGCTGCCTGAGGGCGTGACGCGCACCAGTGCTTTGCCGAAGTTGCGGCCTTCCAGCATGCCGATGAAGGCGGCTGGCGCATTCTCAAAGCCGTCGGTGATATCCTCGCGATAGCGGATGCGGCCATCGGCGACAGCGGCGCCGACAGTGCGCAGGAACACCGCGTAGTGCTCGGCGGCGAATTCGTAGTTGATGTAGCCGCGCAGCGTGAGACTTTTGCTCAGCACCGCACGCATGGTCGCGGGAAGGAGATTTGGTCCGGGAGCGGGACCCGTTGCGTTATATTGGGCGATCAGCCCGCACACCGGCACGCGCGCAAAGGTGTTGAGCAAAGGCAGCACGGCTTGCCACACGGCGCCCCCGACGTTTTCGAAATAAACATCGATCCCATTCGGACAGGCAGCTGCGAGCTTTTCGGCAAAGTCAGGTGCACGATGATCGACAGCGGCATCGAAGCGAAATTCTTCGACAACAGCGCGGCATTTTTCCGGGCCGCCGGCGATGCCGACCGCTTTCGCGCCAGAGAGCTTGGCGAGCTGCCCAACCAGTGAGCCCACGGGGCCACTTGCGGCCGCTACAACGACCGTTTCGCCCGGCTTGGGCTTACCGATCAAGTTGAGACCCGCATAGGCGGTGAAACCTGGCATACCGAGCACGCCGAGCCCGGTGGTGATCGGAGCCACGGCGGGGTTGAGCTTGCGCAAGGCGGCGCTCGCCGAGGCCGCGTGCGTGCGCCAGCCGGTGTGCGCCAACACGATGTCGCCCACGGCGTAACCGGCTTGGTCGGACCCGATCACCTCGCACACGCTTTCACCGGTCATCACCTCGCCGAGGCCGACCGGCTTCGCGTATGACTTGCGGTCGTCCATGCGGCCGCGCATGTAAGGATCGAGCGACAGGTAGAGCACGCGCAGCAAAAGGCCGCCCGGCGGCAGCTCGGGCATCGGCACTTCCTGCAGGCGGAAGTTCTCGTGGGTCGGCAGCCCTTTGGGCCGGGACGCAAGCACGATCTGTTTGACCGCGGCCTTACTCATGGTCCTCTCCCGACAACGCGATCAGCGACCGAAGCATCACGCGCGCGCGACGACATTGGCGCGCTGCGCGGACCGGCCTGCACACGACCCAATTTTCGATCCTCACGAAGCTCAAGCGCGAGGGTCCGTTGAAAGCAACGGGGCCTGGCCGGCGGTGTCAGGCGAATTTGGTATCGCGATCAATTCGGCACTGCTTGCGCGAGCTTGCTCCACTCGTCGGCCGGCACGCGCACGATCAATTTGTATCCGCCGCCGCCGGGCTGGAACACCGACGCCTCGCCTTCGCGCACGTCGAACCAGTCCTTGCCGAAGGCATCGAGAATATTGGGCTTGTGGGTGACGACCACGATATTGGTGCCGGCGGGCGGCACCGTCGCCGCGAGCTTGCGCAGCGCCTGGGCGCGCCGATTGTTCTCGATCGGCGTCACCACCAACCCGCCCTCGGCGAGGTCCGGGGTCGAGGTCACCTCGCCCAGGCCCATCAGCGTGCCGGTTTCGACCGCGCGATTGAACACGCTGCTCTGAATCTGGCCGACGGGGACCCTGAGCTTGCGGAACGCCTCACCGATCTCCTTGGCTTTCGCGCGTCCCGCGTCGTTGAGCTGGCGCTGCTGGGCGATGTTCTTGGGATTGAGCGGATCGGTGTCGGCCTGGTCCTGGTGCGTGGCGCCATGGCGGAAGACGATCACGTATCCGCCCTGGCGCAGGGCATTGATCCAGTCCGCTTGTGCGCGCGCGCTTTGCTCCGTCGGCGAGAGAAGCCACAACGTCGCCGCCACGGCCGCCAGTGCAAACCGGGCAAAATACGTCACCATCTGTCGCCTCCTCTTGTCCAACGTGCGGCCGAAGCGGCGGCCGGCGCCTCGCTCGGAACGCGATCACAGCGTAGAATTGTTACTCCCGGAAGACAATCTGCGCATGTTCGATGAAGGAGCCACGATGCCCTCCGCCGCCGAGGTGATCCGCCTGCTCGACCTCAAGCCGCATCCCGAGGGCGGACATTTTCGCGAGACGTTCCGCGACCTCCGTAAGGTGGATGGCGCACGCGCGGCGTCGACCGCGGCCTATTTTCTGCTCGCGCGCGGCGAGCGCTCGCACTGGCACAAGGTCGATGCGGTCGAAGCCTGGCTTTACCATGCGGGGGCACCGCTCAAGCTCGAGATCGCGGCGGACGCGAAGGGACCGGTCGCGTGCGTGACGCTGGGAGCCGATCTCGCCGCCGGCGAGCGCCCGCAGGCGATCGTGCCGGCTCATGCCTGGCAGGCGGCCCAAAGCCTGGGCGAGTGGACGCTGGTGAGCTGCACGGTGGCGCCCGGATTCGATTTCAAAGGCTTCGAGCTTGCGCCGAAGGACTGGTCGCCGTCGGCCCTCAAATGACGTACTGGCCGCCGTTCGCCGTCAGCGTCGAGCCGGTGATGAAGCCGGACTCGTCGGACGCGAGGAAGACGACGCAACGGGCGATCTCCTCGGGCTCGCCCAGCCGGCCGAGCGGGATGTGCGGCAGGATGCTTTTCTCGAGCACATCCTGCGGCACTGCCTTGACCATCTCGGTGGCGATATAGCCGGGGCACACCGCGTTGACGGTGATTCCGCTCTTGGCGCCTTCCTGCGCCAGCGCCTTGGTGAAGCCAAGCTCTCCGGCCTTGGCGGCGGAATAATTGGCCTGACCGATCTGTCCCTTCTGGCCGTTGATCGAGGAAATGTTGATGATGCGGCCGAACTTGCGACTGCGCATGCCTTCGATCACCGGGCGACACATGTTGAACAGCGAATTCAAGTTGGTATTGATCACCGCGCCCCACTGCTCCGGCGTCATGCGGTGAAACATGGTATCGCGGGTGATGCCGGCGTTGTTGACCAGCACCTCGACCGGGCCGAGGTCGGCCTCGACCTGCTTGAGGCCGGCGGTGCAGGAATCGTAGGAGGCGACGTCCCACTTGTAGACCGCAATGCCGGTGGCGGCCTTGAACTTCTGCGCCGCCGCGTCATTGCCGCCGTAGTTCGCCGCGACCTTGTAGCCCGCGGCCTTGAGGGCCTTCGATATCGCCTCGCCGATTCCGCGCGTTCCACCCGTCACCACCGCGACGCGTGACATATCCGCTCCTCCCTGCGACGGACCGTCTTGTTATGTCGGCGGCAGACCAGAGGTCCCGACGTCATCCGCCTCCGCCGTCCGTCGTCTCACCTTTCGACGCACATCGCAATGCCCATGCCGCCGCCGATGCAAAGCGTGGCGAGGCCCTTCTTCGCATTGCGCTTTTGCATCTCGTAGAGCAGCGTGATCAGCACACGCCCGCCCGAGGCGCCGATCGGATGGCCGAGCGCGATCGCCCCGCCGTTGACGTTGACCTTCGACGTATCCCAGCCGAGATCCTTGTTGACGGCGCAGGCCTGCGCGGCAAACGCCTCGTTCGCTTCGATCAGATCGAGATCGCCGACACTCCAGCCGGCCTTCTTGAGCGCGGCGCGCGACGCCGGGATCGGTCCGGTGCCCATGATCGCCGGATCAACGCCCGCATGCGCCCACGACACGATGCGCGCGAGCGGCGTCTTGCCGCGCTTGGCCGCCTCGCTCGCCTTCATCAGCACCACCGCCGCCGCGCCGTCATTGATGCCCGACGCATTCGCGGCGGTGACGGTACCGTCCTTGGCGAAGGCCGGTCGCAGCTTGGCGATCGCATCGAGCGTGGTGCCGTGCTTGGGATGTTCGTCGGTATCGACGACGATATCGCCCTTGCGCGTCTTCACCGTCACCGGCACGATTTCGTCCTTGAACTTTCCCGCCTTCTGCGCGGCCTCGGCCTTGTTCTGCGACGCCACCGCGAACTCATCCTGCTGCGCGCGCGTGATCTGCCACTGGCGGGCGACGTTCTCGGCGGTGTTGCCCATGTGATAGCCGTTGAAGGCATCCCACAAGCCGTCCTTGATCATGGTATCGACCATCTCGAAGTTGCCCATTTTCACGCCGCTGCGCAGATGGGCGCAGTGCGGCGCCTGACTCATGGATTCCTGTCCTCCCGCCACCACGATTTCGGAGTCGCCATTGAGGATGGCCTGGTAGCCGAGCGCGACCGCGCGGAGCCCCGAACCGCAGAGCTGGTTGACGCCCCAGGCCGGACTCTCGACCGGGATGCCGGCGGCGATCGAAGCCTGGCGCGCGGGGTTCTGGCCTTGGCCCGCGGTCAGGATCTGACCCAAAATGACCTCGGAGACCTGCGCGCCATCCACCTCGGCGCGCTTGAGCGTCTCCTGGATCGCCACCTTCCCCAACTCGTGGGCCGCAAGGCTCGCAAATGCCCCATTGAAGGCGCCGACCGGCGTGCGGGCCGCAGCGACGATGACAATATCGTCCTTCATGTCGTAACTCCCTTTGGTACTCGGCTGGATGGCGTCGGAAACTCGCCTGGCTATCGGGCAGGCCCGCATGCGGCGGCGGCAGTCCGCCGGCTACGGCCGCATCCTTGGAATGTGGGCGCTGGCCTGTCAATTGGAAGGATTGCCGGTCTGTTCTGCATCAATTGTCCGCGAGCCCCGCTGACCCGGTTCTGGCGCCGCGGCGCCGGCCGATAAAACGGTGGCCGCGCTTAAAAAAAACAGGCTATGCTGCCCAACGGATAGGCGCGAACCGAGCTCACCCATGCCCGCGGAACCGGTCACCATCAAGAAATACGCCAACCGACGGCTCTACAACACCGGCACGAGCACCTACGTCACGCTCGAAGACCTCGCGGGCATGGTGAAGGCGGGCGAAGATTTCATCGTTCACGACGCCAAGACCGGCGAGGACATCACCCGGCAAGTGTTGGCGCAAATCATCTTCGAGCAGGAGAACAAGGAGGGGCAGAGCCTCATGCCCATCGCTTTCCTGCGTCAGCTCATCCGCTTCTATGGCGACAGCATGCAGATGCTGGTGCCGCGCTATCTCGAAGTCTCCATCGACTCGCTCACCCGCGAGCAGGAAAAATTTCGCGAGCATATGGCGCAGGCCTTCGGCGGCAGCCCGTTCGGTGCGCTCGAGGATCAGGTGCGGCGGAACATGGAAATGTTCGAACGCGCGTTTGCCATGTTCACGCCGTTCGCGCGGCGCGAGGGACAGCCGTCGGGGGAAGCCGATAAAGGTAATGCGCAAGCGGGCAGCGGCGGCGACGAGATCCACGAGCTCAAACGCCAGATGGACGAGATGCAGAAGCGCCTCGACCGCTTGAGCGACAAGGATAAGACCTAAAGCCAGCAAGCGTTTGCGTCGGCGCGACTAATAGCCCAACGCGCAGCCGTCCTTGCGCGGATCGGAGCCTCCGATCAACACGCCCCGCTCCCAATCGATGCGGATCGCCTGGGCGCCACCCCACGGCGATGGCGCCAATGCCACCTCGTGGCCGCGCGCCCGCAGCCCTTCGACGCACGCGTGCGGCAGCCCGCGCTCGACCACGGTCGTCTCTTCCACGAAGAACGCGCGCGGGGCGTCGATCGCCGCCTGCACGTCCATGCCGTAATCGACGATGTTGGTGACGACCTGCACGTGCCCCATGGGCTGGTAGTGTGAGCCCATGACCCCGAACGCCAGGTCGCAGCGCCCGCCGCGAAACGCAAGCGCCGGGATGATCGTGTGCATCGGCCGTTTGTTCGGGCCGAACGTATTGGGATGGTCGGGATCGACCACGAAACAGGCGCCGCGATTGGTCAGCATGACGCCGGTCTCCTGCGTGCAGATGCCGACGCCGAAATGGGAAAAGAGCGTATTGATCAGCGAGACCGCCATCCGGTCGCGATCGACCACGGTGAGATAGACGGTGTCGCTGCCGAGCGCCGGCGCGCTCGCGTGCGGCATACGCCGCGCGCGGCCGATGCGGCCGGCGAGCTCGGCCGCGAAACCCTTGTCGAGCAACGCCGGCACCGCGGCGCGCATGAAAGCGGGATCGGCGACGTGGGTATCGCGCAAGGCATAGGCGAACCGCGCCGCCTCGAGCGCCAGATGGAAGCGGTCGGGACCGAGCGGATCGAGCGCGGCGAGATCGAAGCGCTCGAGGAGGTTGAGCAGCACCAGCGCGGTCAGGCCTTGCGTGTTGGGCGGCAATTCCAGCACGTCGAGACCGCGATAATTCGTGCTGATCGGCGCGACTACCTCGCCGCGATGACGAGCCAAGTCCTCGGCGGCGAGGAAGGACCCGCGGGCGGCAACGGTCGCGACGATATCGTCGGCGATCGGCCCTTCGTAGAACGCGCGCGGGCCCTTCGCCGCGATCATCCGCAGCGTTCGCGCCAGCGCCGGGAGTTTGACGACGTCGCCTTCCGTCGGCGCCAAGCCGTCGAACAGGAAATGGCGCGCGGCGCCGGCATCGGCGCGCAGCTTGCCGACCTCCCGAGCCCAGTCCCAGGCGATGCGCGCGGCGACGGGAAATCCGCGCTCGGCGTAGTGGATCGCCGGAGCGAGCGCGCGATCGAGGGAAAAGCTTCCATGCGCGTCGAGGATCGCCGCCCAAGCGTCGATCGCGCCCGGCACGGTCACGGCGTGGATCGAGTCGCCCGCGATGGCACTCATGCCCCGCGCCATGAGCGCCTCGAGCGAGGCTCGCGCGCCGGCGCGTCCGGAGCCGTTGTAACCCCAGACCGGCTGACCCGGCACGTGCAGCATGCAGAAGCAATCGCCGCCGATGCCGGTCATCTGCGGCTCGATCACGCACAGGACCGCGACCGCGGTGACCGCCGCGTCGGCGGCGTTACCGCCGGCGCGCAACGCCTCGATGGCGGCGAGGCTCGCTAGCGGATGCGAGGTCGCGGCCATGCCCTCGCAGGCGATGACCGCCGAACGGCCGGGCAGCTGAAAATCGCGGCTCATGATGACACTAGCGTCCCGATTCCGAAGTTCGTAAACCCTTGCGGCACCCCTCCGATGCGAACTTCGGAATCAAAGGGACACTAGCAACTCTATAATTCTAGTGCCGCTTTTGAACCCGAAGTTCGCAACCGCACTTGCCGCACGATGTGTGCGAACTTCGGGTTCGCGGCACTAGTGTCCCGATTCCGAAGTTCGCAAACGAGGCTGCGGCACAATGATGCGAACTTCGGAATCAGGACACTAGGGCGCGTGCCCACAAACGCGGACATTGGCCGAGTATCCGCTCTTGGGGCGCACCGGACACGCCGGGATGGCGGGAATGACCGTGAATGAGCCGTGGCGGGCATTTCAAGAGTGTGGACCAAACCGCAGGCGCAATCCGCACGCGCGTGTCCCTCAGAGCGGGGTGAAACGCGCGGGAGCTCGGGGGATCCGATCTGACCGAAACGGATTCTAGGGCGCGCCATGAGCGCAATAGCAAACGCATAGCGCGAGGCTAGCCCAGACCGCCGCACTGAAATAAAGCGACATCCAGGCAATCTCATCCTTCCACTCGGCGATGTCGTGGGTCACGACCCAACGAAAGCTCGCGTCACGCAGACCCTCCAGCGGGCTCAGAGGTCTGCTGCCGTTCGCAGCTTCGGCCCGCCATCTCGTCAGATACATCGGGATGTCGATGGTCGCCAGAAACGCGAGATAGCCGGCGATGCCGATGATCGCGACGACGAGGGCCACGCGAACCGCACCGTCAAACTCCGGCAGCAACCGGCAAAGGCCAACCGCGACGATGAAGAAAGCCAACGCCCATATCGAATTTTCGATTGCGTTGCCGAAGTATTTCTTGGTCAGCACCGCATGCCATGAGAAACATTCCGCGATCAGGATCAACGGCACAATCACCCAGGCGGCGTTCAAGGTGGTGTCCGCTCCCGTCATGGCGCCCAGCTGATGTAGGACAATCGCCCACTGCACCGCGAAGCAGACCTCGGCCACGGTCGCCACCGACCGTCCGATCATGACGCTCGACAGCCAGGTGTCGAACAGGCAGATCCGCTGAACATCCGCGCGCGGAAGGAACGATCTGAATGCGCAGCCAAAGACATATGCGGCGCAGAGAAGGAGCATCACCTCGTTGCCGGCCGTGGTGCCGAGACCGCCGGTCCGCGGTTTCTGCAGGTAGTGGTAGAGCGAGAACCAGGCCGCGATGTTGATGGCGCTCACCAGCGTCAGCAGAGACCACCACCACGCGAGCGGATTCGACCAAGCCAAGGACCTCGACCGCGCCCGCCGTTCCAAACTCATGGATCGCTCCGCGTGTAACCGAACTGACATTTGACCGTAGCAATTCTGTCACACAGCCTGCGGCCGGGCCAAGACAAAAAAGTGTTATGTGCTGGCGTGCGGGAAAAGCAGGCCGGCGTGCGGTCTTGTCAGCCGCAATGGCGGCTTGTGGCACTCAGCGGGCCTACCGCGATGTCGGGGTATTTGTCTGCTTCCGGGGCGAAGCGGACGAACGCGGGTGCCTGGCTTCGCCGGCCTCGGTCGCGGATGACCCGAACCGGACATTGCGAACATTTGAAACATCGACGCGGTGGGCAAGACTCCGCCTAAAGCCCGGACTCGACAGCCCGGAGCAGCCGGAAGCGCATCTGGTCGTCATTGCTCGTGAGCGATCGAGTTCTGCTATAACTTCGATGGCCATTCGGGACCGGACACCAAACCACTCGAGAGAAGTGAGCCTCCCGAATGACGGGATCGGGTCTTAGCCAGATACAAACTTCCGATCAGACGAAGCTGACGCGCGGTTTGAAGAGCCGGCATATCGAGCTTATTGCCATCGGCGGTGCCATTGGCGTGGGCCTGTTTTTGGGCTCCGCCAAGGCCATCCAGAATGGGGGTCCGGGGCTCATACTAGGGTACGCGTTCGGCGGATTCGTGATTTTCTTCATCATGCGCGCTCTAGGCGAGTTGCTCCTGTATCGTCCGGTCGCAGGGTCGTTCGTGATGTATGCCGACGAATTCATCGGCCCTTTCGCTGGATTCGCTACGGGCTGGTCCTACTGGTTCATGTGGGTCGTGACCGGCATGGCCGAGCTTACGGCCATTGGCGTGTATGTAGGCTACTGGCTTCCCGACCTTCCACAATGGATATCGGTATTGGCTGCGCTGGTTGTGCTGTACAGCGCGAATATGCTGGCTGTGCGCGTGTTCGGCGAGATGGAGTTCTGGTTTGCGCTGATCAAAGTCGCGATGATCGTCATGCTCATTGTGGGCGGGCTGGCAGTCATCCTTTTCCGCATTGGAGACTTGGGGGCAACAGCGGGATTTTCGAATCTCTGGTCGCATGGCGGTTTGCTACCCTTCGGCATCCTCGGCGTGTTGCTGACATTCCAGATGGTGATGTTCGGATTTCAGGGGGTGGAGCTGATCGGCGTGACCGCGGGTGAGGCCGAAAATCCCGAGGTCGTCCTGCCTCGGGCCACCAACAGCATCATCTACCGTATCCTGATCTTCTATATTGGCGCGTTGATCGTGATCATGTCGCTGGTCCCCTGGAATCAGCTCGACCCACGGATCAGCCCGTTCGTCGTCGCCTTTACCAGGATCGGCATCCCCGGCGCCGCCGACATCGTCAACTTGGTCGTCATCACGGCGGCGATGTCTTCTTGCAATAGTGGGCTCTACAGCACTGGGCGAATGCTTCATGCTCTTGCACAGATAAGCCAAGCCCCATCCGCGCTTGGCGCGATCAACCGGCGACACCTTCCGGCAGCGGCGATTAACGTCTCGGCAGCCCTCATGCTGGTCGGTGTTTTGCTCAATTTCCTGGTGCCGGACCAAGTATTCATATGGGTGACGAGTGTCGCACTGATTGGGACGTTGTGGACCTGGGGAATCATCATGCTGGCCCACTTGGGTTACAGGAAGGCTGTACATGAGGGCCGGGCGCACGGCGTTGCGTTCAGGATGCCGGGCGCTCCCTTGGCGAACCGGCTCGTCGTGGGTTTCCTAATCGTTGTGGCGGCCCTGCTTTCCGTCGAGCCGGGAACGCGCGTGGCACTTTATGTCGCGCCAATATGGTTCGGGCTGCTCGGCGTCGCTTACGTCAGGATGAAACCCAGACCACGACAAAACGTGGGTATTGCTGCTGGACAGTCGCCTTTGCCTTAGCTGCTGATCAGGTTTTGAGCGCGCGAAGGCGTTGCTGCGGTTAGAGGCGACCGCAGCCGCGTTTGCGCTCGCGCCTTGGGACGGCGGCGGGTTCACTTTCCGCGTGCTGCCGCGTGGGGGGTCCCTCAATTGCGACCGCGGGTGGCCCATTGATCGGGCGCGATTGACCCCGCTTGTCGTGGGAACTTACTCAGGCTTGGCGCCGGAAGCCTTGACTACCTTGCCCCACTTCTCGGTTTCTTTGGAGATGAGCGTGCTGAACTCGGCGGGCGAGCCCTCAAGCGGCACGCCGCCGAGTTCGGAAATCCGCGCGTGCAGCTTTGGATCGGCGAGACCGGCGTTGATTTCCCTGTTGAGCTTGTCGATGATTGGGACAGGTGTGTTCTTCGGCGCGCCGACGCCATACCAAATGCTCGCCTCATAGCCTGGCACGAACTCGCCTACGGTCGGGATAGCCGGTAGTGCTTTGGAGCGCTCCGCGGTGGTGACCGCCAGCGCGCGCAGCGTGCCCGCCCTGACATACCCGATCGACGATGGCATGGATTCGAATGTCACCTGCACCTGTCCTGCGATCAGATCGCTGAGCGAGGGTGAAGCGCCTCGATACGGTACGTGCACCATGTTGAGTCCGGTCATCATCTTGAACAACTCGCCGGCGACATGGGGTGCAGATCCAATGCCCGCCGATGACATGTTGACTTTACCCGGATTGGCGTTGGCATAGGCGATGAACTCCGGAACCGTCTTGGCGGGGACCGAAGGATTCACCTGCATGACGAGGGCCGTGCGAATAATGCCCCCGACGGGCGCGATGTCGCGGATGAAATCAAAATTCAGCTTTTCATAGAGCGTCGCATTTATTGCGTTCGGCGCCCCAACTAGGAGAAGCGTATAGCCATCCGGCGAGGCATTTATGGCCGCCTCGGCGGCGATATTGCTCCCGGCGCCTGGCCGGTTCTCGATTACGAATTGCTGACTTAAGCGCTCGGACAGCCATTGCCCGATCAGGCGCGCGGCGATGTCAGTCGTACCACCGGGAGTAAAGCCCACGATAATGCGTACTGGCCGCGTCGGATAAGCTTGCCCTCGAGCGGTCCGCGACACGGTCGCGACCGCCACGGCACTTGCCGCTAAGTGCAGAACTCGGCGGCGGGGAAAGTTCATAGCGCTTTCCCAGACTGGTTCGCTGCAGCTAGAATTGTCACCTAGTCGTACCCTTCACGAGACCTTTGGCTGAGCCCAATGACCGAAGAAAGCTTTGACGGAATCAAAGTCAATGGGCGCAGTTACCGCAAACCCACGGCCCGCACCGTTGTCATTTGTTTTGACGGCTGCGATCCTCGCTATATTTCGCATGGTCTTTCGGCCGGATTGCTGCCCAATATTTCCAAGATCATGTCGGAAGGCTTCTTTGCCATCGCCGACGCCGCGATGCCGACATTCACGAATCCAAACAATATGTCGATTGTCACCGGGGCGCCCCCCAAGGTGCATGGCATCTCTGGCAATTACTATCTCGACAAAGCCACTGGCCGGGAGGTGATGATCACCGATGCCTCGCTCGTCTCCTCGGGCACGGTTTTGGCGGCGCTTGCGGATGCGGGCATGCGGGTAGCCGCGATCACAGCCAAGGACAAGCTCCGCAAAATGCTCGGCAGCGGCTTGAAGGGGATTTGTTTTTCCTCCGAGCGCGCGCGCGAGGCGACGTTGAAGGAAAACGGGATCGACGAGGTCGAGCGGCTGGTAGGGCGTCCGACCCCGGACATGTACAGTCCTGATCTTTCGCTGTTCGTGCTGGATGCCGGAATCAGGCTGCTGGAAACGCGCCGCGCCGACGTCCTGTATCTGTCGCTGTCGGACATGGTCCAGCACAGCGCCGGACCCGGCGAGGAACTGGCGGACTCATTCAATCGCGAAGTCGACAAGCGCGTAGGGCGGATGCTCGAGCTGGACGCGGTGGTCGCCATCGTCGCGGATCACGGGATGACCGACAAATGCACTCCCGATGGCCAGCCGCAGGTAGTCTATCTGGAACGGGCGCTCAACGATCAGTTCGGTCCGAGCTCAGTGCGCGTGATCTGCCCGATCACCGATCCGTTCGTGAAGCATCACGGAGCTCTCGGATCCTTTGTGCGCGTCTATGCGACGGGCTCCGTGCCCGCGCAGACCCTGATGGACGCAGCCGCGCGCATTCCCGGCGTAGCGCTGGTTCTTGACGGAGCAAGCGCGGCCGCGCGCTATGAAATGCCTCCTGAGAGGGAGGGTGATTTCATCGCGGTGGCCGACACATACACCGTGATCGGCTCGCGGCCTGATGAGCACGACCTCACCGGGCTCACCGGTCATAGACTGCGCTCGCACGGCGGTCTCTCGGAGCAGCCTGTTCCGTTCATGCTGTCACGTCCGCTGAATGCGACCTATCGCACGATTGGCAAAAACCGCCGGCTGCGCAACTTCGACATCTTCGATTTCGCCTTGAACGGGACGGTTTAGCTGACCCAAAGGTGATCAACGATCATTGGTTGGGTTTCAACTGCTAGATACCGGTAATGGCCGCTCTCCAGCGACCCTACTCGGACTCACCAGCCTATCGTTACCTCGCAGTATTCAAAACAAGTGCCAAACCATTTACTCGTCAACGAACCATCGTCGTTGATCCAGGGGATCGGTGGCAGTTGCGGCAGGTAAGATGCATACGGCAGCACTTGCGCCAGCGTCACCCTGACCGGAAACCGTGCGAGGAAAACCTCATTCATTCCGCCATCCAGTCCGCTGTAGATTGGGGCGGTTGGCACGTCGTCCTCGAGCAATTGCGCGTATTCGGCCTCGTCGGCGCGTTGTTTCTCCAGCGCCTGCCGCGCGATTTTCGGATTCACGACAAAGGCGGGGCATTTACCGGTGGGATTGAACGCGAGAGGATTCGGCGAATTCGGGGCAGCTTGCGCGTCGAATACATAGCGGCCATCACACACATCCACCTTGGGTTCGAGATGCGTCGTCTCGAAGTGATCGTTGCCGATCTTGAGCATCTTCCAGAAGGCCAATTGCGGATGCGTTCGATGCCGCGCCAGATTCGCCGGCGTCAAGCGGAACGGATAGGCCTGAACCTGGAATGACGGCCGGCCGAGGAGCGAGTCGCGCGCCAGCGCATAGATCTCGCCGATCTGTTCGTCGGTCATGGCATAGCAACCCATCGACGAGCAGTCGCCGTGGATCATGAGCAAGCTGCCGTTGCGGTTGTTCGCCTTGTCGAAGCTGTTGGGGAAGCCGGTGTTGATCGCAAGATAGTAGTTGGAATTGGGATTCATCAAATCGGGCGTAACTGTATAGAACCCCTCCGGAGCCTGCCGGTCGCCCTGATGCAACTTCGGCCCAAGATCGCCCGACCACCGGCAGATCGGAAAGATCTTGAGGAGCTGGAAATGGCCGGTGGTGTCCTGCTTCCAGACTTCGAGTTCCGCCTCTTCCTTGAAAATGCGCACCAGGATCGGTGAATGCTTTGGCATCTTCTTTTGTCGGAGCAGCGCGAGCAGCTCGGGCGGCAACTCCTTTGTTGCCCGGGTCGGCAACTGAGTGCTGTCTCCGCCAAGGCACGTGACCGGCGTCAATGCCGCGGCAAAAGCCGTCGCCAGGAGAAGCGCACGGACCACCGTGGCGCGGATCATTGTTGGACCCCCCGACGTGGAACCCTTCCCATCTGAATGCTTGTCGTCGGTGGCTTTCGTAGGGCAAAGCCAGAGCAGCAGGGTTTGCAGGGTTCTCCAAATGATGCCCGGATGCGCTACAAACGGAGTGCAGCGGCACGATGCCCGCAAGGCATCGGCTCGCCACCGCCCTCTCGCTCCGCCGCGTGCCGCCCGGATGCTAGCCTCGGCGCCCGCGATGCGCGCGTTCTGCAGCGAGGCTTTGCCGGTGGCATTGTCGGGGGGAAGCAGCGCGCCGGACACCGCTATTCGATGATCGGTACCGTCGTTATCAGGGAGAGACGCGATGACGCTCACGCTTGCCCAAGCCCGCACCATCCTCGACAAGACGCTCGCCGCCGCGCGCGAGAAGAAGTTCAAGCCGCTCGGTGTGGCGGTCGTCGACAGCCGCGGGGCGTTGCGGGCCTATGCCGAGGAGGACGGCAATCCGATCCTGCGGTCCAAGATCGCCTGCGGCAAGGCCTTCGGGTCGGTCGCCTTCGGCACCGGATCGCGGCGGCTGCATCAGATCGGCATGGAGCGCCCACACATGGCGGCCGCGCTGGTTGAGATGACTGGCGGCACGCTGGTGCCGGTGCCGGGCGGCGTGCTCATCCGCGACAAGGCCGGTGCGCTCGTCGGCGCGGTCGGCGTATCCGGCGACACCTCCGACAACGACGAGGCGGCGGCGATCGCCGGGATCGAGGCGGCGGGCTTCGTCGCCGAGACCGGCGGGTAGCAGGCGCGCGCTCTCGGCCAGCTACGAGTGACCGCTCGCCTGGCCCAATGGCGGCGGCGGAGCCGCGCGCTCGTACATGATCTTCGGCTGCACCATGCGCATCGAGAGGCCGGCGATGAGATCGACGAAGCCGAGGACGACGAGCAGAAACAAGGTCGGCGACGCCGCCCGCGGCACGAACACGAGCTCGTACGCCATGACGATGAACAGGATGAACGAGAGCACATGGTCGATGGCCCCCTTGCCGCCGGGCCGCACCGCTTTGAGGAGTTCGACATAGAGCAGGAGGATTCCGACCGCGACGATAAAATCGCCGATGGTGACCGTCAGGCTGTGGTCGAAGACGAGCGGCATGGTCGGCTCGGAGGCGAGCGGAATCTCGAATACCGCGCTTTTCTCCTCATCGCTGAGCGGCATGTTGAGGAGAAAGACGACGATGTTGAAGAACGCAAATGGGATGAGCAGGAGGGGGAAAGCGATCAGGTACATGACACTTGGCTTTCTGCACGCGGGCGTTGCGAGCGAAACGCCGAGCGCGGGGCGCGCCGCGACGCGCGAAGTTTAGAACACGTTCCTCCAAACTGGAATTGGGCTAAAGACCGCCGTCAGGCCTCTTTCTTCGATTTGAGGACCTGCCGGCCCCGGTACATGCCGGTCTTGAGATCGATGTGGTGGGGTCGGCGCAGCTCGCCCGAATCCTTGTCCTCGACATAGGTCGGCCGCGACAGCGCATCGGCGGAGCGGCGCATCCCGCGCCGCGACGGCGATGTTTTTCGTTTCGGGACGGCCATGCTGTTCTCTCCTGCTAGCTCAGGTGCGATTGGCGCAAAATCGTTGCGCATCTAGCGCGTTTGGAAGCCGCGCTTATAGAGGATCGCGCGCCCCAAAGCCAGGGCCGCGGAGAGCTCGCGCGGCCTGCGCTGGCACCTTGATTATCTGGGTCTCGCGCAGAACGCGAGCGCCGCCTGGGCCGCGCCGCGGGCCTCGTAGATCAAGGCGAGCCGGCGCACCGCCGGTCCCGGCTGCTTGGCGCTGCGCCGCCGCGGGTTCGGCAGCACCGCGGCCAGCAACGCCGCCTCGCGCGGGTTCAACGAGCGCACGGATTTGTTGAAAGCGTAGCGGCTGCCGGCCTCGGCGCCGAATTGCCCGTTCGGCCCCCATTCCGCGATGTTGAGATAGATTTCGAGCACACGCCGTTTGGGCAGCACGAAATCGATCCACAGCGCGAGCGGCAGCTCCAGCGCCTTACGCACGAAACTGCGCCCCGACCACAGGAACAGATTCTTGGCCGTCTGCTGGGTGATGGTGGAGACCGCCCGCGCCGCGCTGATGTCGTCGACGTCCTCCAGCCGCTCGCGCAACTCGCGCCAATCGATGCCGCGATGGCTGCAGAAGCGGCCATCCTCGGACGCGATCACGGTCATCGGCAGCGCCGGCGCCATGCGCTCGATCGGCACGAAGCTTCGCTCCACGCGCGCGCCCGTTGCCCACCGCCAGACCATCAGGGTCGAAACCGGATTGACGGTGCGGTAGAGCGGCACCAGGAGATAGGGCAGCAGCACCACCACCAAGATGGCGAGCGCCAAGGCCCACGCCAGGCGGGACAGCCATCGGCGCGCCCGCGGCCGTGGTTTGGCAAGGCGCGGCCGCTGTTGCGTCGCAGGGGGCATAGGCGTCCAGTCGATCGGGTCTCAGTCGCTTAGCATGGCGGGTTATCATCGAACTCGAGCCCCTCATAGGCGAGCGTCAGCTGCTCGATGGCAACGTCATTGCTGTCGGCATTGAGATCGGGCGCCTCGATTTTGACCGGCAACGCTCCCTTCAGCACCCAAGCGACCGTGAGCCGCCGTTCGCGGTCGTGGAGTTCGATCCGCACATCCTTGCGCGGCGCACCCCCCGCGCCCTGCCGCACGGCTTGCGCCCATTTTTCGAAGGCATCGTCGCGGGTGATGCCGCGCTCGATCGTCACCGGTTCGAACTTCGTCGGACCCACGACGACGCGCGACGCATTGAAATCGCCGCCGTCGCGAACGCTCACCAGTTCGGTGAGCTGGCCAAGCCCGCGCACGCGGCGCACGCCCGCAATGGTCTCGCCATCCCACATGACGCGCAGCGTGTAGCGAACGGTCTGGATGCGGTAATGCCGCGACACGAAGCTCGCACACGGCTGATCCTGGGCACGACTGCCGATGCCGATGATGACGAATTCGGCGGGCTTGAGCAGTGCGACGCCTATCACCAGGATGAGGATGCCCTGATCGATGTCCTGCTGCGTCATGGTCGAGGCATCGCAGCGCACGAAAAACGCTGCCTGCGGCTTGTCGCCCTGCAGCGCGCCTTGGCGAAACAGGCCGAGCAGGAAATCCGCAACGCTCGTGCGGATACGCTCCCACAGCGACGGGCCGTTCGGCTCGAAGGTGGCCCATTGCAGGCCGCGCGTGATGCTCGATTCGATGAACAGGTCGAGGCGCCGCAGCGGAACGAATTTGAACGGATCCGCAACGTCCTCCCCCGCCAGCGTGCGCGCGCCCCAGAGAACGATCGCGCCGGACAACGCACGTAGCCCGTTGACCCCCATGGCATTGAGCGCGGAGAGCTGCGCCTCCGAGAGCGCGGCGCTCAATCCCTGCACGCCGAGCACCCTCGCCTCGACCCCCGCCGGGGCTTTCCAGACGCCACGGGAGGCGTCGGTGCGCGCATAGATGCCGGCGACAGCGCCGCAGGGCGCAAAGCTCGCGCCCTGATTGCCGCGCAAGGGATCGGCCGCTTGCAGCCGCGGATAGTAGAGCGCCGCATTCGGGCTTGCCCCCACCAACGCGGCTATCTCGGAACGCGTTGGCGCAGCCGTCCATGCCGCGGGCGGATCGACGATCACCATGGCACGGCGGCGGACGGCATAGGCGACCGCGGCATCCCAGGTGACGCGTCCGACGTCGGCGTTGCGCGCGAGCGGCGGGATGCAGAGGATGTTGAAATGCTCGGCGTGGTCGAGCAGCCATATGCCGCGCTTCTGCGTTTCCAGCGCCGGGCTCGACAAGTCGGCATCGGTGAGCGTCTGCCCGCTTGGCACGATCCGCGCGATCAACGCGTCGCGGCCGCCGTTAACGAAATACTGCTGCACGGCGTAGCCGAGCGGCATCTCGGCGGCCAATGCGCCGAACTGCGCCTCGAATTCGGCAAAGCTGTGCACGATGAGCGGCGCCGCGACCGGTCCCGCCTGGGTCGCGCCCACGAACGCGACCACGGACGTCGGAACGCCGGCGATGGCGCGCGCCCCCGCAAGCGCTTCTTCGACATAAACGCCAGGAGCCACGGCGTCCGGCATGGCAGCCCTCCTGCGCAGTGACGGCGGCACACCACGAAGCAGCGTAGAGCCCGCTGGGCCGCCGGTCCATTGCATGTTCCAGCAAGAGCGGCCAAGGCGCCGTTGCGCCGATCGATACCGCGCGGCACCGGCATTGCCGCAAGCCGCCCGCCGCTGCTACACCAAGACGACACGCGTGGAGACCTTCCATGGCCAAGGACGCGATCGTCTCGCAGGACCTGGCGGACAAATTCAAGACCGAGAAGGATTCGCCCTATCTGCGCTTCGTGCGCGAGGAAGGGCTCGACATCATCAGCGCGCAATACGTGCCGAATCTGCGCACCGTCGAATTGAAACCCTGGGCCCGCAAGAGCGGCAAGGGCGTGTTCATCAACCATGAAGCCTCGCGCACCTCGAACGACTGCTACGTCTGCGAGATCGCGCCGGGCAAAAAGCTCGAGCCGCAACACCACCTGTTCGAGGAGATGATCCTGGTGTTATCGGGCCGCGGTTCCACCGCCGTGTGGAACAATGCCGGCGCTCGCGTCACCTTCGAGTGGAAGGCAGGCGCGATCTTCGCCATCCCGCTCAATTGCTGGTACCAGCATTTCAACGGCTCGGGCCAAGAGGTGGTGCGCTACGTCGCGGTGACCAACGCGCCGTCGGTGATCAATCTCTATGACGACATCGATTTCGTGTTCAATCACCGGCACGATTTCAAGAGCCGCTTCTCCGGCGAGGCCGACTACTACAGCGCCAAGGGCGAGCAGGTGGGCTTCCTGCTGCAGACCAATTTCGTCGCCGACGCCGTCAACCTACCGCTGATCACGGCCAAGGAGCGCGGCGCCGGCGGCGGCCACATCCGCTTCAACATGGCGCGCGGCTCGATCGCGAGCCACATCTCCCAGTTCCCGGTCGGCACCTACAAGAAAGCGCACGCGCACGGGCCGGGCGCCCACGTCATCGTGCTCTCGGGCGGGGGCTATTCGCTGATGTGGCCGGAGGGCGAGGAACCGCGGCGCTTCAATTGGCAGGTCGGCACGCTCATCGTTCCGCCCAATACCTGGTTTCACCAGCATTTCAATTCCGGCCCGACGCCCGCGCGCTATCTCGCGTTCAAGCACTGGACGCCGCGCAACGCGCAAGGCGTACCGCTGTCGTGGATCTCGACCCGGCTGGGCGGAACGCAGATCGACTACGCCGACGAGCGGCCGCTGGTGCGCCGCATGTTCACCGATGCGCTCGCCCGCCACGGCGTGCAATCGCGCATGGAGGAGGTCTACGCGGCGGAACTGCCGAACCTGCCGCCGAAGGCGGCGTGACCGGAGGCCTCCGCCCGCCGCAAATTCGACACCAGATTTAAGGCCCGATTAAGCGTCCTGCCATTACTTTGCCACCGCGCGGAACTTGTGCCGCCGTGATCGCGTTCTACCTTCGCGGATACCCAGGGGTGGGTTCGTGGAGGGCGCGGGTGGAAAAGATTGTGCTTCTTTGCTTGTTGATTACCGTGATCGGGGTGCTCGCGGAACTGTCGCCGTTGCGGCAGCCGCGGCAATAGCGGGCGCTCACGCCCGCATCCTTTCGCATTCCATTTGAGAGCCGTCGGTGAAGGCGCGGCGCGCCTTGCGCCGCGCGCCTACTCGGCCGCGGTGCGACCGGCGCCGGCCTGCCCGAAGCGGCGCTCGATGTAGTCGATGACCATCTGCTTGAAATCGGCGGCGACGGTTGCGCCGCGCAGCGTGGCTACCTTCTTGCCGTCGATGAAGACCGGCGCTGCAGGCTGCTCGCCGGTACCCGGAAGCGAAATGCCGATGTCGGCGTGCTTGCTCTCGCCCGGCCCGTTGACGATGCAGCCCATGACGGCGACGTTGAGCGTCTCCACCCCGGGATAGCTGCGCTTCCACTGCGGCATCGACGCGTGGATGAAGCCCTGGATGTCGCGGGCGAGTTCCTGGAACGTGGTCGAGGTCGTGCGACCGCAGCCCGGGCACGCGGCAACGAGCGGCACGAACACGCGAAAGCCCATGGTCTGCAGCAGTTCCTGCGCCACCTTCACTTCGAGCGTGCGGTCGCCCCCGGGCTCCGGCGTGAGTGAAATGCGGATGGTGTCGCCGATGCCTCGCTGCAGCAGAATGCTCAGCGCGGCCGCGGATGCCACGATCCCCTTTGAGCCCATCCCGGCCTCGGTCAGCCCGAGATGGAGGGCATAGTCCGAGCGCCGCGCGAGATCGTCGTAGACCGCGATCAGATCCTGCACCGCCGACACTTTGGCCGACAAGATGATGCGGTCGCGGGCGAGCCCGATCTCCTCGGCGCGCTCGGCGGAAAGGAGCGCGGATTGCACCATGGCCTTGCGCGTCACCTCACGCGCGTCGCGCGGGGTGGGCGAGCGCGCGTTCTCGTCCATCAGGCGGGTCAACAGCTCCTGGTCGAGCGAGCCCCAATTGGCGCCGATGCGCACCGGCTTGCCGTGCTTGATCGCGGTCTCGACGATGGCGCCGAACTGCCGGTCCTTCTTCTCCTTGAAGCCGACATTGCCGGGATTGATGCGATACTTGTCGAGCGCTTCGGCGCAGGCTGGATATTCGGCCAGGAGCTTGTGGCCGATGTAGTGAAAGTCGCCGACGATCGGCACACCGACACCCATCTTGAGCAGCCGCTCCTTGATGCGCGGCACGGCGGCTGCCGCCTCGTTGCGGTCGACGGTGATGCGCACGATCTCCGAGCCCGCGGCCGCCAGCGCCGCCACCTGCCGTGCCGTCTCCTCGACGTCGGCGGTGTCGGTATTGGTCATGGACTGCACGACGACGGGCGCGCCACCACCCACGAGCACGCCGCCCACATCCACGGGCACCGACCGGCGGCGCTGCTGCGGCCCGGCTTCGGTCATGTTTGGGCTCCTTTGGCGCAGGGAAGTGCCAGACTGCGCCCTCGCCGTCAACGCGCCGGGTTCCCGCGCACAGCCAAGGGCCATTTACGGATTGTCACCCTCATCGGGCGTGTGTTCCCCGCGGCTGGCAGTGCGTGCAGATGCCGCTGAGCTCGATCACCGGCGATTTGGGCGTAAAGCCAGCGGCGCGCGCGGCTAAGGTGAGGGTCGCCGCGACGTCGCTTGAAGACGCCTCCCCCACGGCCCCGCAACGCTCGCAGATCAAAAACACCACGAGCGCGCTGGCGGTGTGATTGTGCACGCATGCGATGAACGCATTGCGGCTCTCGATGCGGTGCACGAGCCCGTTCTCACGCAGGAACTCGAGCGCCCGGTAGGCGGTGATCGGCGCCAGCCGCGGCCCCTTGAGCGCGAGCCGGTCGATGATCTCGTAGGCGCCCAGCGGCTTGTGGCTGCCCAGAAGCGCCGCGAGCACCTTGCGCCGGATGGGAGTTAGGCGCTGGCCGCGTTGCCCACACCGCGCCTCGGCGATGGCCATGGCATCGCTTGAGCAGCGATCATGGTCATGGTCCGGGGCTGGGAAGACGGAAGGCGGGCGATTCAACGCCGCGCGCGACGTTTTGGATCTCGGCATGCATGGACCTTACCCGCTTTGAACATTTTTTGCTCTTGCTGCACCGCCATAATTTGATATTGCAATGCAGCAATATCATCCCCACATTGTGCGAATCCCCCTTCACCAAGCCGCTCCCACAGCGAATTCGAGAATGTTCCCCATTCTGCTCGCAAATCTCGTTTCCAACGCGCTCACGCCGCGCAGTCCGCCGCGGCGCAGGCCGCCGCCTGGGCGAGCGAGCAAGGCGAAGCGGCGCGCCAAGCCGATCAATCTCGCCCTGCAAGGCGGCGGCGCGCACGGCGCGTTCACCTGGGGCGTGCTGGATCAGCTGCTCGACGACGGCAGGATCGGGATCGAAGGCATCTCCGGCGCGTCGGCGGGAGCGGTGAACGCGGTCATGCTCGCCGACGGGCTCACCCGCGGCGGACCGGACGAGGCGCGCCAGCGGCTCGCCGATTTCTGGCGCGCGGTCAGCGTCGACGGCCACCTCGGAAGCCTGCAGCGCGGCGTGGTCGAGCGGCTGTTCCCTTTCGTTCCGGGCGACGGCCTGTGGTTCACCGCGATGTCTCGCATGTTGTCGCCCTACGATCTCAACCCGCTCAACATCAACCCGCTCAAAGAGCTGATCGAGCGCTTCGTCGACTTCGAGGCGATCCGTCGCGATCGCGGTCTCGAACTCTTCATCTCGGCCACCAATGTCCAGACCGGGGAGTTGCGCGTATTCACGCGCGCCGAGATCACGGCCGAGGTGGTGATGGCCTCGGCCGCGCTTCCGCTGCTGTTCCGCGCGGTCGAGATCGACGGCGTGCCCTATTGGGACGGCGGCTACAGCGGCAATCCGGTGGTCACCCCGTTCCTGCGCGCGACCGCGACCGAGGACGCGTTGATCGTTCAGATCAATCCGCGCGAGCGCCGCAACGTGCCCACGCGCACGCGCGAGATCATGAGCCGCGTCAACGAGATCAACTTCAATGCCTCGCTGCTCTCGGAGCTGCGCGGGGTCGCCTTCGTCAACCGCCTCATCGACGAGGGACGATTGCCGCGAGGAACGCGGGCGGGCGAATTCCGCCAGCTCAAGCTCCATCGCATCGTCATGGAAGATCTGGGCGAAGCCTTCGGCGCGCGCAGCACGCTCAAGACCGACTACGAATATTTCGAGACGTTGCATAAGCTCGGACAGCGCGCGACCCGACGCTTCCTCGATGCCCATTTCGACGACATCGGCCGCCGCAGCACGATCGATTTGGCCGCCAAAGTCGAGCCGGAATTGGTCGAGTAGCGCCGACTAGCTATGACGCGCAATGCGCTGCGCCACGCACGCGTTTGCGCTACCATCGATCCATGACCGCTTCCCTCCTCATCGCCGAAGTCGGCGCGACGCGTCTCGAAGTCTGCGTCGCGGATATCACCACGCTTGAGGTCGGGGCAATCGTCAACGCTGCCAACCGAACGCTGCTCGGCGGCGGCGGCGTCGACGGCGCCATCCATCGCGCCGCTGGGCCTGAGCTTCTCGCCGAATGTCGCACGCTCGGCGGCTGCGACACCGGTTCCGCCAAGATCACCCGCGGCTATCGCCTCAAAGCCAAACACGTCATCCACGCCGTCGGCCCGGTGTGGGGTGGCGGCGGCAAGGGCGAGGACGACTTGCTCGCGTCCTGCTATCGCGCGGCGCTCGCGCTCGCAGCCGCGCAGGGCTTGAGCTCGATCGCGTTTCCCGCCATCTCGACCGGCATCTATCGTTTTCCGCCGGAGCGCGCGGCACGCATCGCCGTCGGCAGCGTGGCGGCGGAGGTCGCGCATGCGCCGCGCGGCCTCACGCGCGTCGTCTTCTGCTGCTTCTCGCCGGATGCTGCCGAGCATCACACACGCGCGTTCACCGAGCTTGGGCTGGCGTGACGCTCGGGCGCTGCTTGCGATGTCGACGAACGCCTACGCCGTTACGGCATGCTCACTCGCCACCGCGGCGCAGCCGATCAGGCCGGGTTCCTCGCAGGTGATGAGCAGCGTCGGGATCGCCTCCAGCAGCCCCTGGTAGGGCGGGTGCGCCTCGAAGGCGGCGCGGAACTGCGGCTCGTCGAGCAGCGGCCCAAGCCCGCTCGCGACCCCGCCGGCGATGTAGACGCCGCCGAGCGCCTTGAAGGTGAGCGCGAGGCCGCCGGCAAAGCGCCCGAGCAAGCGCACGAACAACCGCGCCGCCGCCTGCGCCGAAGGCTCGCGCGCCAGCGCGCTCGCGGCAATGGTCTCTGCCTCGTGGCAGGCCGCGCGCGGGTCGAGCGCGAGCGCGAGCCGCACCAAACCGGGGCCGGACAGCACCGCCTCGGCGCTGACCGTCCCGCACTCCTGGCGAAGCCGCGTGAACACCTCGATTTCGTCCGCCGCCTGCGGACCGAACGAGGCATGTCCGCCCTCGCTCGCCACCACATGCCAGCGGCCATCGGCGGGCAAGAGCGCCGCCACCCCGAGCCCCGTGCCGGGGCCGAGCACGACCTTGACGCCCGCGCGCGCCGCGACCGGCTTGCCCAGCGGCCGCGTCTGCGCCGCACCGAGCCGAGGCAGCGCCCAGGCGATGGCCTCGAAATCGTTGAGCACGCGAAGCTGCGAAAACCCAAAGCGCTTGGCGAATTCGCGGCGCCGGAAGCGCCAGCTCGTCCGATTGGTGAGCCCGATCTCCTCGCCGTCGACCGGGCCGGCCACGGCGAGCGTCGCCGCGCGCGGGCGCGCGCCGGTCTCCTCGAGGTAGCGCGCGACCGCCGCATCGAGGTCGGCGACCGTGTCGTTTTCGATCACCAAGACGCGCTCGGGCGGCCCGGCCGAATTGGCGAGCGCGAACCGGCTCTTGCTACCGCCGATGTCGGCGAGAAGGCTCGTACCCATCGCGGTTACCCCCGATTGATAACCATCTCCTAGCCAACGGGTTGCCGCGTCGGCAAGCCGCAATTGCAGTTTTTCCGTGCTGCAGCTGCTCAGTACGACCGCGGCAGGCCGAGAACGTGCTCGGCGAGGTAGGACAGGATCAGATTGGTCGAGATCGGCGCGGTCTGATAGAGCCGCGTCTCGCGGAACTTGCGCTCGACGTCGAACTCCTCGGCAAAGCCGAAGCCGCCGTGGGTCTGCAGGCACATGTCGGCCGCCGCCCAGGACGCGTCGGCGGCAAGGAGCTTCGCCATGTTGGCTTCGGCGCCGCACTCGCGCCCGGCCTCGTAGAGGGCGGCGGCCGCGCCCACCATCAACTCGGCCGCGCGCATCTGCGCATAGGCGCGCGCGATCGGGAACTGGACGCCCTGGTTCTGGCCGATCGGCCGGCCGAACACGATCCGCTCCTTGGCATAGCCGGTGGCCTTCGCGATGAACCACTTGGCATCGCCGATGCATTCCGCCGCGATCAGGATGCGCTCGGCATTCATGCCGCTCAAAATGTAGCGGAAGCCCTGGCCTTCTTCGCCGATGAGGTTTTCCGCCGGAACGCGCAGATCGTCGAAGAACAGCTCCGTCGTCGCGTGGTTCATCATGGTGCGGATCGGGCTGATGCTGATGCCGGTGCCTTGCGCGAGCCGCATGTCGACGAGAAAGACCGAGAGGCCGTCGCTGCGCCTCGTGACCGCTTCGCGCGGCGTGGTGCGGGCAAGGAGCAGGAGAAGATCGGAATGCTCGGCGCGCGACGTCCAGATCTTCTGGCCGTTGATGACGTAATGGTCGCCCTCGCTCACGGCGGTGGTGCGCAGGTTGAGCGTGTCGGAGCCCGATGTCGGCTCGGTGACGCCGAAGGCCTGCAGCCGCAGCTCGCCCGACGCGATCGCCGGCAGCCAGCGCGCCTTCTGCGCCGCGCTGCCGTGCCGCAGCAGCGTGCCCATGGTGTACATCTGGGCGTGGCAGGCCGCGCCGTTGCAGCCCGACGCCTGGATCTCCTCCATGATCGCCGCCGCGGCCGTCATGCTCAGTCCGCTGCCGCCGTATTCTTCCGGGATCAGCGCGGCGAGAAAACCAGCTTGCGTGAGCGCCGCGACGAATTCGGTCGGATAGGCACGCTCGCGGTCGAGCGCGCGCCAGTATTCGCCGGGGAATTTGGCGCAAAGCGCGCGAACGGACTCGCGGATCTGCGCGAGATCCTCGTTCGCGGCACTGCGCTCGGCTTGGGCCATGGATTTCAAACCGCACTCACCATCGTCTCGCATCGGCGCGGCTGTCGCAGAACGTCAGGTCCGCCGCATCGTCGTGCGCGAGCTTACACCGGATCCCACGAGAACACGTCGCTCGAACGCTCGAGCGGCGTGAACGAAGGGCCGAGCGCGCCCTTGAGCTGCTGGGCGATGTGCTCCGGGGTCCAGCCGTCGGAACGATGGATGCTGCGAACCACGCGCGGCTGATTGAACAGGAAAATCTCGTTGTTGCGCACGCCGAAAATCTGCCCGGAAATCCCCTCGGCGCGGTCGGAGGCGAGATAAACGGTGAGCGGGGCGATCTTTTCCGGCGTCATCTGCTGCATGCGCGCGACCCGCGCCTTCTCCTCCGGCGTCTCCGTCGGAATCGAATCGATCATGCGCGTCCAAGCGAACGGCGCGATGCAGTTCGAGCGCACCTTGAAGCGCTGCATGTCGAGCGCAATCCCGCGCGAGAGGCCGACAATCCCGAACTTGGCCGCCATGTAATTGGCCTGGCCGAAATTGCCCACCAGCGCCGAGGTCGACGTCATGTGCACGAAGGCGCCGCCATTCTGCTCGCGGAACTGAACGGCGCAGGCCCGGCTCATGTTGAAGGAGCCGTTGAGATGCACCGCCAGCACGTCCGACCAGTCCGACCAGCTCATGCGATGGAAGATGCGGTCACGCAAGATGCCGGCGTTGTTGACCAGGATGTCGACCCGGCCGAAAGCGGCGAGCGCAGCCTTCACGATCTCGTCGGCGTTTTTCGGCTCGGCGATCGATAGCGTCGAGGCCATCGCCTCGCCGCCGCCGCGCTTGATCTCGTCCACCACCTCCTGCGCGGGAGAGGCATCCGTGCCGGCGCCTTCGAGGCTCGCGCCGATGTCGCAGACGACGACGGCGGCGCCTTCGCGCGCCATCATCAGCGCAATGCCGCGCCCGATGCCGCGGCCGGCGCCGGTGACGATTGCGACTTTGCCGGCCACCATCCCGGTCATGAAGCTGCCTCTGCGATGCGGCCGTGGACGCGTCTCGTCATCGGTTTACCCCCAGACCTCGTCCGCGACCTCGACGAGGCGGCGCAGTTTTGCCCACTGCTCGTCCTCGCTCAGCAAATTGCCCTCCTCGGTCGAGGCGAAGCCGCATTGGCCGGAAATGCAGAGCTGGTCGAGCGTGGCATATTTCGCCGCCTGCTCGATGCGGCGCTTGAGCTCGTCCTTGCTCTCGAGCTTGCCGCTCTTGGTGGTCACGATGCCCAGCACGACGAGCTTGCCTTTCGGCAGCATGCGCAGCGGTTCGAAGCCGCCGGAACGCGGATCGTCGTACTCCATGAAATATCCGTGCACCTTGATCTTGCTGAACAAGATTTCCTGCACCGCTTCGTAGCCGCCGGTGCCCATGAAGGTCGATTTATAATTGCCGCGGCACAGGTGCATGGTGATGGTCATGTCGGAGGGGATATCCGCCATCGCCGTGTTGATGAGATCACCGTAAAGCTCGCCGAGGCGTTCGGGATCGTCGCCGCGCGCGGTCATCTGCGCCCGGTATTTCGGATCGCACAGCATGGCGATGAAGACCTCGTCGAGCTGGAGGTAGCGGCAGCCGGCGTCGGCGAAGGCGCGCACCGCCTTGCGGTAGGCCGACCCGAGGTCGGCGAAGAAGCGATCGAGCTCGGGATAGACGGCCTTGTCGATGGGCGTCATCACCGGACGGCCGTAGATCGCCGAGGGGGCGGGGATCGTGATCTTCGGCGTGCGCTTGGTGTGCGCCTGCACGAATTTGAAATGCTCGATCATCGGATGGTCGGAAAATCCGAGCTTGCCGGTGACGCGTACCCCCTCGTTGCGGGTCGTAACGCCGGCAAATGCGATGCCGGTATCCATGACGTGGCGTTCGACCCCGTCGAGCCCCCAGAGAAAATCGAGGTGCCACCAGGAACGGCGGAACTCGCCGTCGGTGACGGCTTGCAGCCCCACCTCCTCCTGCTTCTTGATCACGCGTTCGATCTCGCGGTCCTCGACCGCCTTGAGTTCCGCCGCGCCGATATCGCCCTTCGCGCGCTTCTCGCGCGCCGCCTTCAGCGGCGCCGACCGCAAGAGGCTGCCCACGTGATCGGCGCGGAATGGGGGTTTGGTTCGCTCCATGACTGGACCTGTCTCGCCGGTATCATCGCCTCGTTGTGGTCGGCATCATCCCCACACCTCATCCGCCACCTCCACGATCCGCCGCAGCTTCGCCCACTGCTCGTCCTCGGCCAGGATATTGCCTTCCTCGCTCGAGGCGAAGCCGCATTGCGGGGAGAGGCAGAGCTGCTCGAGCTCGACGAATTTCGCCGCCTCGTCGATGCGGCGCTTGATCGCGTCCTTGGATTCGAGCGTGCCGCTTTTGGAGGTAACGAGGCCGAGCACCACCATCTTGTCCTTGGGCACGAAGCGCAGCGGTTCGAAGCCGCCGGCGCGGTCGCTGTCGTATTCCATGAAGTAGGCGTCGATATCGATCTCGTTGAACAGAATTTCGGCCACCGGCTCGTAGCCGCCGGAGGCCACGAAGCTCGATTGGAAATTGCCGCGGCACAGATGCATCGCCTTGGTCATGTCGGCGGGGACGTCGGCGATCGCGGCATTGATCATGCGGGCATAGATGTGGGGCAACGTCCGCGGGTCGTCGCCGCGCTCGGCCACGAACGCGCGCAGCTTCGGGTCACAGAGATAGGCGAAGTTGACCTCGTCGAGCTGCAGATAGCGGCAACCGGCGTCGGCGAAGGCGCGCACCACCGCGCGATAGCTTTCCCCGAGATCACGGTAAAAATCGTCCATCGCCGGATAGATCGACGCCGGCACCGCGTCCCGCCCGTAGCGGAAATGCAGCGACGACGGCGAAGGGATCGTCATTTTCGGCGTCGCCTTGGCATGCGCGGCGACGAATTTGAAATGTTCGATCATGGGATGCGCGCGGTGGGCCCCGAGCTTGCCAATGACGCGCAGCATCATCGGCTTGGGCTGCCGACCCTGGAACTTGATTTTGCGCTCGCCGAGATAGGCTTCGACGCCGTTGAGCCTGCCGAGGAAGTCGTAGTTCCAAAACGCGCGGCGGAACTCGCCGTCGGTGACGGATCGCAGCCCGATGTCCTCTTGCTTGCGGATAACCCTCTCGATCTCGCGGTCTTCGACCGCGGCGAGTTCGGCGGAGCTGATCTCGCCGCGCTCTTGCTTGGCGCGCGCCGCTTTGAGCGCGGCGGGGCGCAGCAAGCTTCCCACGTGATCGGCGCGAAACGGCGGCTTGGTGCGGGGCATGCCTTGCCCTATCGCTGACGCAGGGCAACATCGAGCAAGCGGGCGATCACTCCGCCGCGGCCAGCGCCTGCGCCCGCTTCTCCAGCACGAAGTCGTATTTCACTTCGTAGAACGGCGTGGCCACCGTTTCGCCGGTCGGCGCCTTACCCGGCGGCTTTTTGACGAAGTCGACGATCAGCGGCTCCTTTACGCCGTAGACCACGTCGGTCTCGATATAGTCGTCGCCCCTTTGAAAGAGGTGGGTGACGAGACCATCATAGCCCGGCGAAGAGATCGCGAAGTGGATGTGCGCCGGCCGCATGTGGCTGATATTGGTGCGGTTCATCAGCTCACCCACGGTGCCATCCATCGGGATGGTATAGGCAATCGGCGCCACGGTGCGGATGACATAGCTGCCGTCGGGCTGCGTGCGGTAGAGGCCGCGCATCCACGGTCCCTTGACGTCGCGTTGGTCCTCGTAGAGCCCTTCGCCGTCGGTCTGCCAGAGATCGAGCAGCGCCCCCGCGACCGGCTCGCCGTCGAGACCGCGCACCGTGCCGGTGACGAAGCAGGGGATGCCAGGCGCGCCCTGCGCCATGTCGGCGCCGTGCGCCATCGCCGGGGCATTGGGCACGTGGAACGGTCCTTCGACCGTGCTCGGCGTCGCTCCCCCCAGCCGGCGATGATTGATCGCGTCGACCAGCATGCTCACGCCCAGCACGTCCGAGGTGAGGATGAACTCCTGCCGCTTCTGCGAGCACAGCTTGCCGGTGCGGGTGAGCCAATCGATCGCCGCCGCCCATTCGGCCTGCGTCGGCTCGATGTCGCGCACGAAGCCGTGGAGATGCTTGATCAGCGACTGCATGATCTGTCGCAGGCGCGGATCGGGGATGTCCTTCCACCGCTCCATCGCGACATCGGTCAGGTTGTCTTCGGTCACGTAGGGCATGGCTGGCTCCTATCCTCTATTGTTGCTCGCGGCATGATTTCTATCCCGCGATCTCGCGGCGTACGATCTCGGCGCCTTCGACCATCGCAAGCATTTTTCCGAATGCGACCTCGCGCGGAAGATATTTGAGGCCGCAATCCGGCGCCACCACGATCCGCTCGGGCGGGGCGAACGGCAAGGCCTTGCGGATGCGCTCGGCGACGGTTTCGGGCGTCTCGACCGTCAGGTCCGACAGATCGATGACCCCGAGGATGATCGTCTTCGACGGCAATTGTTGCAAGACCGACAGATCGAGCTTGGGCTGAGCGGCCTCGATCGAGACCTGATCGACCGCCGAGCCTTCGAACTCCGCCAGGAACGAATAGCCGGAAGGCTTGTCCTTCACCACGGCGGCATAGCCGAAGCAGATATGCACCGCCGTTGTCCCGCCGACGCCCGCGAGCGCCCGATCGAGCGCCTTGACCCCGTATTTGCGCGCCTTCTCCGGCCGCGACTGCATCCAGGGCTCGTCGATCTGCACGATATCGGCACCGGCCGCGAACAGATCGTTGATCTCGGCGTTGACCGCCGCCGCATAGTCGAGCGCCAGCCGCTCCTCGTCGCCATAGAAATCGTCCTGACATTGCGCCGACATGGTGAACGGTCCGGGCACCGTCATCTTGATCATCCGGTCGGTGTTGGCGCGCAGGAATTCCACGTCGCGGACCTCGACCGGATGCTTGCGCCGGATCGGCCCCACCACCCTGGGCACGGTCGAAAACCCGCCGGTACGGTTGGGAGTCTTGCCGGGATTGTCGAGATCGATACCCGCGAGCGCGGTGGCAAAGCGGTTGGAATAGCTCTCGCGACGCTGCTCGCCGTCGGTGATGATGTCGAGGCCGGCGCGCTCCTGATCGCGGATGGCGAGCAGCGTGGCGTCATCCTGCGCGCCGTCGAGCCGTTGCGGATCAACGAGCCAAAGATCGTGCGCGCGCACGCGCGGCACTTGCTTGGAAAGCTTGGGGCGGTCGATCAGCCAGTCCGGCTGGGGGTAGGAGCCGACCAGGGTGGTGGGTAGCAGCATAACACGCCGACCTCACGCGTTCCGGGCGCGGCGCTTCGAGCGGAAGCGCCGCATCCGGGACAAACGCAGCGCCTACTTCGCCTTCTCGTAGGGATAGATCACGTTGCCGGTCTTGTATTGCGCCGGCGTGAGCACGGTCTGCGTGTCCATGCCGCGGAACTGCTCGAGGTCGCCGCTCTTGATGTCATGGTACTGGACCTGCAGCATGCGGCCCTGCGCCCACTCGCCGCCCTTGCCGAACTTCACGTCGCCCATGATGGTCTTGAACGTGGTCTTGCCGATGTAGTCGGCGAGCTTGTTGTCGTCGAGGCTCTTGGTGGCCTGCACCGCCTCGCCGAGGATCTGGATGTAGGCGTAGCCCCAGGTGCCGAGGTAGTAGCCGAGCGGATCGACGCCCTCCGCGCCGGCCCGCGCCTGGTACTGCTTGAGGAATGCCTCGGTGCCGTCGAACGTCAACGCCTTCGCCGGGACCCAGGTCTCGTAATTGACCCAGCCGTTGAGCAACGGTCCGAGCTGTCGCTTGAACACGGTCGCTTGCAGCCCGACCATGGCGCCGCCGATCATCTTCGGCTTGTAGTTGAGCTCGTTGACCGCCTTCACCATCCCCACCGAGTCGATCGGGTAGGAACAGATCGTGACGACGTCCGGATTGGCCGCCTGGATCGCGCGCACGACCGGCGTGAAGTCGGTGGTCGATGGCGGGTAGGTCTTGTCGTAGATGACCTTCATGTTGGTTTTCTTGGCGTTGTCGCGCGCGCCGTCGCAGGCGTTGCGGGAGAACTCCTGGTCGGCGGCGACCAGCGCGACCGTTTGCGGCTTCGGATTCTGCGCCGCCGCGACCTCGAAGAAGCCGGTGGTGAAAGATGGCTTCGTATCCGGCCCGGTCGGGATCATCGCAAAGAATTTCGGGTAGTTGAACTCGTGGTTCACATCGAGCCCGAACAGGATGATGAAGACCTTGCCCTTCTGCATGATGACGGGCATGGCCGGCGCGGCTAAGGCGGTGGCGTAAGGGCCGAGCACGAGGTCGACCTTGTCGACGTCGAGCAGCTTGGTGTAGATGCCCGGCACCGTCGAAGCGTTTGACTGGTCGTCGTAATAGACGAGCTTGACTGGACGCCCGAGCAGGCCGCCCTTGGCGTTGATCTCCTCCTCCCAGATCTTCATGCCGAGCAGCGCCTGCTTGCCGTTGGGCGCGAGCCCACCGGTCAGCGCCATGGAGAAGCCGATGGTGACCGGTTGGCCGGACGGCGCCTGGGCCTTTGCCGGCGTCAAGAGCATGGCCACCGCAGCCGCGGCGAAGAACGAGGCCACGGCGCCCCGCCATTTCAGTCGTGCAAGCATGCGTTCCTCCAGCTAGCTGATGTTCGACTTGCGATTTGTCGGGATTCTTGTTGGGATTCTTGGCGATCCCTTGGTTTAAAGTTGCATGCTCATCGTCCCCAGACCTTGTCGGCGAGTTCGACGATCATGCTCAGTTTCGCCCACTGCTCCTCCTCGGCCAGGACGTTGCCTTCCTCGGTCGAGGCGAAGCCGCACTGCGGCGACAGGCAGAACTGCTCGGGCGGAGCGAATTTGCCCGCTTCCTCGATGCGGCGTTCGATGTCGTCATTCTTCTCGAGCGTGCCGCTCTTGGAGGTGACGAGGCCCAGCACGACGACCTTGTTGCCCTTGGGCAGGAAGCGCAGCGGCTCGAAGCCGCCGGCGCGCGCGGTGTCGTATTCGAGAAAATAGCCGTCGTAGTTCACCTTGCCCAGCAGCGTCTCCGCCACCGGCTCGTAGCCGCCTTCCGAAATCCAGGTCGAGCGGAAATTGCCGCGGCAGACATGGGTGGTGATGGTCATGTCGGCCGGCTTGGCTTCGAGCGCGGTGTTGATCACGCGCGCATAGATGCCCTGGAGCTGATCGACGTTCGACATCCGCTCGCGCGCCTTGCGCAGCTCCTCCTGCGAGCAAAGATAGGCCCACACCGTGTCGTCGAACTGCAGATAGCGGCAACCGGCGTCGTAGAACGCCTTCACCGCTTGCTTGTAGGCATTGCCGAGATCGTGGAAGAAGCCGTCGAGATCGGGATAGACGCCCTTCTTGATGCCGTCCTTGGCGAGGCGGAAATGCAGCACCGGCGGCGCCGGGATGGTCATCTTCGGCGTGACCTTGGAGTGGGCTTTGAGAAACTTGAAGTGCGCCAGCATCGGATGGTCGGAAAAGCCGACCTTGCCCACGATGCGCAGCCCCTGCGCCTTGGTTTGCACGCCGCGGAATTGGATGCCCTGCTCGGCCTCGTAAATCTCGACGCCGTCGAGCATCCCGAGAAAGTCGAAGTGCCACCAGGAGCGGCGGAACTCGCCGTCGGTCGCAAGCTGAAGGCCGAGTTCCTCCTGCCGCTTGATGACCTTCTCGATCTCGCGGTCCTCGACCGCCTTGAGCTCGGCGGCGGTGATGGCACCCTTTTCGCGCTTGGTCCGCGCTTCCTTGAGCGCCGCCGGGCGCAGGAAGCTGCCGACATGGTCGGCACGAAACGGCGGTTTGGTTCGCTTCATCGATCCGGCTCCTACGGGCAATCGACCGCGAGCAAAGGCACGCCGGCCGCGGCGGCGTCAACCACAAAACGACAGGCGAATTGTCCCGCCCGCCGAGGTGGGACACATCCCATCATCCGTGCCGGGCGGCGGCGCCGGGTCAATGCCTGCCCCTGCGGCGGGAGCCGGCGGCGGTGACGCCGAGATAGCTCTCCAGCACCGCGCGATCGGCGGCAAGATCGGCGCTCGCTCCTTCGTAGACCATCGCGCCGCGCTCGATGATCGCCGCCCGGTCGGTGACGCCGAGCACCTTCTGCGCGTTCTGCTCGACCAAGATCGCCGACATGCCTTCGTCGCGGATGATGCGCCGCAGCGCCAGCAACAGCTCCTCGACCAGGATCGGGGCGAGTCCTTCCAGCGGCTCGTCGAGCAGTATGACGCGCGGATTGAGGATCAAGGCGCGGCCGACCGCGAGCATCTGCTGCTCGCCGCCCGAAAGCTGGTTGCCGAGGTTGCGGCGGCGTTCCTCAAGCCGCGGAAACAGCTCGTAGATGCGCGCCTCGGTCCATGGGCCGGGCCGGGCCACGGCGGTGAGATTCTCCTCGACGGTGAGCGATTTGAAGATGTTGCGCTCCTGCGGCACCCAGCCGATGCCGGCAAGGGCGCGCTGGTCCGCGCGCAGCGGCGTGATGTCGCGGCCATCGAGGCCGATACGGCCGGCGAGGAAGCGCGTCACGCCCACGATCGAATTGATCAGGGTGGTCTTGCCCATGCCGTTGCGGCCGAGCAAAGCGAGCGATTGTCCCTCGGCGAGCGCGAGCGAGACGTCGTTGAGCACGACCGCCTCGCCGTAGCCTGCGCTCAGCCGCTCGATGGTCAGCAGTTCAGGCATCGAGCGACTCTCCCAGATACACCGCCTTGACGCGGGGATCGCGCGCCACCTCCTGCGGCGCACCGTCGACGAACAAGGCGCCGTTGACCAGCACCGAGATCCGATCGGCGAACGAGAACACGATGTCCATGTCGTGCTCGATCAGCAGCACGGTCACGTCGTCGGGCAGCGCCGCAACCGTCGCCAGGATCTCGTGGCGCTCGTCTTCGGGCACGCCCGCCGCCGGCTCGTCGAGGAGCAGCACATGCGGGCGGCAGGCGATGGCGAGGGCGATCTCGAGCAGACGCTGCTTGCCGTAGGGCAGATTGCCGGTGCGCTCGTACATCACGTCGGTGAGGTGGAAGCGGGCGAGGATTTCGACAATTTCCTCGACCACCAGGGGATTGGTGCCGATCAGACGCCACCAGTGCGCGCCCGCGCCGAGCCGTTCGGCGATGGCAAGCCCGATGGTCTCGAGCGGCGTAAGGTCGAGAAACAACTGGTTGATCTGAAAGGTGCGCGCGAGCCCGCGCTGCACCCGCTTGTAGGCTTCGAGCGCGGTGATGTCCTCCCCTTCGAGCAGGATGCGCCCGGCCGAAGGCCTCAGCACGCCGGTGAGCAGATTGATCACGGTGGTCTTGCCGGCGCCGTTCGGTCCGATCAAGGCGTGGCGGGCGCCCTTTTCGATCTTGAGCGAGACGCCGGCGACCGCGGCGATGCCGCCGAAATGTTTCTCCAAGCCCACGGTTTCGAGCACGACGGGCATGGCTCAGTGCCCCTCGCCCGGCGGGACCGGAACGGGCGCTGCGCCCGGCGCCAATCGGCGCGTGAGGCGCTCGGCCAGCGCGCGCACGCCGCCGGTCCACAGCCCGACGCGGTTGCGGCCGACCAAGACGATCAAGACCAAGACGAGACCGATCCAGAATTGCCAATACTGCGGCGTCAGATTGGCAATCCAGTCCTGCATCAGCTTGAAGATCACGGCCCCGATCAGCCCGCCGTAGAGATAGCCGGTGCCGCCGATGATGAGCACGAGCAAGAGATCGGCGGAGCGTTCGAAGGAAAATACGTCGAGCGAGGCAAAGGCGGTGGTCTGCGCCAGCAGCGCGCCGGCAACCCCGGCGTAGAACGCGGCAAAGGTGTAGATGGCCACCAGCCGCGCGTTGACCGAAATGCCGATCGAGGAGGCGCGCAGCGCATTGCCCTTCACCGCCCGCAACGACAGGCCGAAGGGGGAATAGACCACGCGCCGCGCCAGCAGAAAAAGAACGAACAGCACGATCAGGCAGTAGGCGTAGGACACGTGGCCGAAGATGTCGAAGTGGAACATGCCGAGAATGGGCGCCACGACGACGCCTTGCAGCCCATCGGCGCCGCCGGTGATGTCCGGAATCTGGTTGGCGATCTCACGCATGATGAGCGCGACGCCAAGCGTCACCATCAGGCGCGTGAGGTCGGAGCCGCGCAGAACGAGGAAGCTCGTTGCAAATCCGAGGACGGCGGCGCAAACGCCCGACACGACGAGCGCGAGCACCGGCTCGTTGATGACGCCGTGCTTGGCCAACAGCGCGGCGACATAGGAGCCCAGACCGAAGAAGGCGGCATGGCCGAGCGATATGATGCCGGCGTAGCCGAGGATGAGGTCGAGCGAGAGTGCGAACAGAGCGAGCCACGCGATCTCGGTGAGGATCAGGTGCCGCCCGGGCAGCAGGAACACGCTCGCGAGCGCGGCGAGCCAGAAGGCGTATTCGAACGGGCGCCAGCGGGCGCGCCGCGCCAGGCGGCGGGCAACCTCTGCGACGAGCGCGGACGCCATCGGCGGTCCTCGACGCTACTTGCCGGCCGCGCGGGCGAACAGGCCCTGCGGACGCAAGATCAGAACGATGATCATGATGGTGTAGATGACGAAGGCCCCGAATTTGGGGACGTAATACTTGCCCGCGACGTCGGCGATGCCGATCAACAGCGAGGCGGCGAAGGGACCGGTGATGCTCGACGTGCCGCCGACCGTCACCACGATCAGGAAGTAGACCATGTATTTGAGCGGGAAGGTCGGATCGAGGCCGAGAATCTCGGCGCCGAGCGCGCCGCCGAGTCCGGCGAGGCCCGACCCGACGGCAAACGTCAAGCTGAAGACCGCGTTGACGTTGATGCCGAGCCCGCGGGCAACGCGCGGGTCGTCGACCGAGGCGCGCAACCGGCTGCCGAAGCGGGTGCTGGACAGAATGAGCTGCAGGGCGACCGTGAGCAGCCCGCAGATCACGATGATGAGCAGCCGGTAGCGTCCGACGCCGACGCCGAAGATCTCGAAGCGGCCCTGCAGCACGCTCGGGATCTGAATGAAGACCTGCTGCGATCCCATCACGTAGTCGACCGCGGCGACCGACATGAAGACGAGGCCGATGGTGAAGAGCACCTGGTCGAGGTGGCTCCTGCTGTAGACGTGCACGTAGAGCGTGCGCTCGAACAGCGCCCCGATGAGCGCGGTGGCGACAAAGGCGATGGGAAGCCCGGCGAAGAACGGCAGGCCGGCGCGGTTGACCAGGACCAGCGTGATGTAGCCGCCCGCCATGGCGAACGAGCCGTGGGCGAGATTGACGAAATTCATCAGCCCGAGCGTGACCGAAAGCCCGCATGCCAGCACGAACAGCAGCATGCCGTAGGCGATTCCGTCGAACAGAATGGTCAGCATGGCGGCTCGTCGCCCCGTCGACGGTCATATACTGACGGCGGCGCGGCGAGCGATGCAAGGCCGCTTGCGGCCGCCGTTAAGCCGCGCGAGCCGCAGAACGCACGACCGGCGCGCGGGGCCTGAGCCGCGCGCGCCGCTAGTGTCCCGATTCCGAAGTTCGCAAACCCTTGCGGCACTCTGTGATGCGAACTTCGGAATCAAAGGGACACTAGCAACTCTATGCTTCTAGTGCCCCTTTTGAACCCGAAGTTCGCAGCCCACTTGCAGCACAACGTGTGCGACCTTCGGGTTCGGGGCACTAGTGTGCTCGGGCTACTTCTTCATTTTCAACGGATCTTTGACGGCCTTGAAGGTCTCGAACTCGACGTTGTAAAGCTCGCCTTGCACCTTCTCGACCTTGCCGATGTAGACGTTCTGGACGATGTCGCGCGTCTCCGGATCAATCGAGATCTGCCCGCGCGGGCTTTCCCATGTCATGCCCTTCATCGCGTTGATCAAGCCATCGCCGTCGGTCTTGCCCTGGGTCTTCTTGAGTGCCTCGTAGATCGCGTGCATGCCGTCGTAGCCGCCGAGCGAGATGAAGTTCGGGCGATAGCCGTTCGCCTTCTGGAAAGCGGCGACGTACTCCTTGTTGGCCGGCGAATTGTGGTACGCCGAATAGATGCCGGCGGTGACCACGCCCAGCATCGCATCGCCCATGCTGGGAAGGTCGTTGTCGTCGACGATGTCGCCGGGGCCGATGAGCTTGATGCCGGCCTTGTCGAGGCCGCGCTCGGCGAACTGCTTGGCGAAGGTTCCGGCTTGCCCCGCGGGCACGAACACGAACAGCGTGTCGGGGTTGAGATCGCGCGCGCGTTGCAGGAACGGCGCGAAATCGGGATTGGCGAGCGGCACCTTGATGGTCTCGGCGATCTGCCCGCCGGCCTTGGTGAAGGCGTCGGTGAACACCGCGGCCGCCTCGGCGCCCGGCGCCCAATCCGACTGGATGATGGCGACCTTCTTGCTGCCGTTCTTGGCCGCCCATTCGGCGATGATGCCGGATTGCTGGCCGAGCGTGAAGCTGGTGCGCACCATGTAGGGATTGTTGGGATTGATCACGCCCGAGGTGCCCGACACCATCACCACGTTCGCGGTCTTGGCCTGGGTCGAGAGCGGGCCGATGGCCATGGCGCTCGGGGTCAACGCCGAGCCGATGACGGCGACCTTGTCGTTGACGATGAGCTCCTGCGCCAGCCGCTTGGAGTTGTCGGGAACACCGCCATCGTCCTTGACGATGAGGTCGATTTTCTTGCCGGCAACGCTGGCGCCGTTCTTGTCCATGTACATCTTGATGCCGGCCTGGACCTGCTTGCCGACCGGGGCGAGTCCGCCGGTGAGCGGCAGCACGACGCCGACCTTCACGTCCTGAGCCAAAGCGCCGGTGGCCGCCAGCGTGGCTGCCGCGAACGCAATTCCGATGATACGCAGCATGAGGTTTCCTCTCCGTAGGCTGAGTTTGCGGCACTCTATAGCGCAACCGGCCGCCGGTCATCGCACAAAAAATGGACTTTTCGGAATATATGCGACAAGTCCGCGCAGCCCGCGGCGCAAGACCTTACGCGTGCGCCTTGCGTTGCGGATCGACGATCTGCTCGAGCTTGCCGAGCACGCGCATGCAAGGCAGCAGCTGCGCCAGACTGGCGTTCGGCTCGCGCTTCTCCTTGATCGCGGCGATGAACTCGCGGTCCTCGAGCTCGATGCCGTCCATGGAGACGTCGACCTTGGACACGTCGATCTTGTTGTCCTTGCCGTCGCTGAGGTCGTCGTAGAACGCCTTGTAGGTTCCGTTGTCGCAGATGTAGCGGAAGAACGAGCCGAGCGGCCCGTCGTTGTTGAAGGAGAGCGACAAGGTGAGGATCGCGCCCGACGGCACCTTGGCCACGATGCCCATGTCCATGGCGATGCCGAGCTGCGGGTGGATCGGGCCTTGCACCGCGTAGCAATCGGAAATCGTCTCGCCGGCCTGGTACTGGAACAGGTCGATGGTGTGGGCGGCGTGATGCCAAAGTAAGTGGTCGGTCCAGCTGCGCGGATTGCCCGCCGCATTGATGTTCTTGCGGCGGAAGAAGTAGGTCTGCACGTCCATCTGCTGGATCTTGAGCTCGCCCTTCTCGATGCGCTTGTGAACCCACTGATGGCTCGGATTGAAGCGGCGCACATGCCCACCCATGGCGACGACGCCGCTCTGCTTGGCGATCTTGACCAGCTGCTCGGCGTCCTCGACGCTGTCGGTGACCGGGATTTCGACCAGCACGTGCTTGCCCGCGCGCATCACCTGCTCGCCCTGCCGGAAGTGCATCTTCGTCGGCGTGGTCAGGATCACCGCGTCGGCACGCTTGATGCCTTCGGAAAGGTCGCCGGTGTGATGGGAGATGCCGTATTTCTTGGCGACTTCGGCGGTGGCGTCCTGATTGCCGCCCACGAGCGAGGTCACCTCGACGTCGGCAATGCGCTTGAGCGCGTCGAGGTGCTTTTGACCGAAGGCGCCCTGGCCGGCGACACAAATTTTCATCATCGTCCCTTGCTTGCGATGCGGTGAGCGGCTTTGCGCGCCGCCGCCTGCCTGCTCTTGGCGGCGTGGGCGCGCTTATCCTTGCTTGCAGCCTTGTGTCTGTTCTCGAGAATGATGTGCCCGACCGCGGTGTTCGACGCCGGCACGGTGTAGAAGCGGTAGACCTCGTCGACCTTGTCGTCGAGCGCGCCGCGCATGATCAGCCACATCACCATTTCGATGCCCTCGGCGCCGGCCTCGCGCATGTAGTCGATGTGCGGGATGCGCGTGAGCTTCTTGGGGTCCTTGGTGAGATTGTCGAGGAAGCTCTTGTCCCATTTGCTGTTGATGAGCCCGGCGCGCGGGCCGCTGATCTGATGCGACAATCCGCCGGTGCCGAAGATGACGACCTTCAGATCTTCGGGGTAGGACTCGACCGCCTTGCGGATCGCCTTGCCCAGCATATAGCAGCGATGTCCGGTCGGCGGCGGATACATGACGACGTTCACCGCGAGCGGGATGACCTGACACGGCCACTCCTTCGGCGTGCCGAACAACAGGTTCATTGGCACGGTCAGCCCGTGATCCACTTCCATCTTATTGACGATGGTGAGGTCGAATTCGTCGAGAATGACGGATTGCGCGATGTGGGCGGCGAGCGCGGGATGCCCCTTGAGCGTCGGCACCGGCCGCGGCCCCCAGCCCTCGTCGGCGGGAGGAAACTCGGCCGCGCAGCCGAGCGCGAAGGTCGGGATCATCTCCACCGAGAAGGCGGAGGCATGATCGTTGTAGACGACGATGGCGACGTCCGGCTTGGTATTCGCCATCCATTGCTTGGATTTCTCGAAGCCCGAGAACACCCGCTTCCAATAGGGTTCCTCGGTCTTGCCGTTGTCGAGCGCCGCGCCGATGGCCGGCACATGCGACGAGCCCACACCTGCGATGATCCTTGCCACGGCTCACTTCCGCTTTGCTGACGATTTGGATTTGGATTTCGAGTTGCCGGGCTTGCTCTTGCCCGACCTGGTGCGATTGCCTTCCACCGAGCGCCCGCCCGCCAGCATCATCGCGGCGTATTCCTGCTGCGAGGAGCCGGTCATGAGCGCGGCGAGATGCTGGAACGAATGGCCGTCGGTGGCGCCGAGCTTGGCGGTGAAATAGATGTTGCCGCCGAGCTCCAGCATTCGGTTGTAGTCGCGCTTGAGAATGGCGTCGGTCTGCGCCGGAGTGAGATTGAACCGCTTGAGATATTCCGCCTCGTTCGCCTTGAAGGCCTTGCGGTTCTCGTCCTTCATCAGCGACATGCAGAACATGTTGATGCCGTAGCCCTGGCGCGAGCGCTCGGCGTCGAACACGAAGGTGCCGGGGATGTCGTCATAGTCGTGCTGCGCCGGTGCCATCGGTCTCCTCCATTCCACGCCGCCGCCGGGCTCCCGTCGACCCGGACGCTCGATGCTGCTCCTGATGTTCCTCTCGCACAATATAGCTCAAGGCGCGTTCGCAACTAGTCCGACCTCGCCGCCTGGAATAATTCTAGCTCCAGTAAAGCCGCGTCGGGTTGTCGACCAGCAGCGCCTTTTGGGCCGCCGCGGTGGGCGCGATCCTTGGGACAAAGTCGACCAGCGCCCCGTCGTCGGGGGCCTCTTTCTTCATGTTGGGATGCGGCCAGTCGGTGCCCCAGATGACGCGGTCGGGAAATTGTTCGACCAGGCGCTTGGCGAAGAGCACCACGTCGTCATAGGGCGGCCCGGCGACCGTCATCCGTTCCGGGCAGGTCGCCTTCACCCAGAAATTCCGGTGCTGCGCCATCAGGCGATGGAAGCGCTGGTTCTCCGGATGATCGACGCCCTTCTTCACGTCGGGCGTGCCCATGTGATCGACCACGACCGTCGCCGGCAGCGCGGTGAAGAACGGCTCGAGCTCGGGCAGGTCCGCCATTTCGAAATAGACGACGATGTGCCACCCCAGCGGCGCCACGCGAGCGGCGATGCGGTTGAGAACCTCGCGCGGCGTGAAATCGACCAGGCGCCGCACGAAGTTGAAGCGCACGCCGCGCACGCCGGCGCGATCCATCGCTTTGAGTTCCGCGTCGGTGACCTCTTCGCCGACGAATGCGACGCCTCTCGCCTTGTTGTTGGAGCTGTCGAGCGCGTCGATCATCGCCCGATTGTCCTTGCTGTGGCACGACGCCTGCACGATCACGTTCTTGTCGAAGCCGAGAAAGTCGCGCAGCGCGAACAGCTTCTCCTTGGGCGCGTCGCATGGGGTGTATTTGCGCTCGGGCGCGTAGGGAAATTTGCTTTCCGGCCCGAACACATGGCAGTGCGCGTCGACCGCGCCCGCCGGCGGGGCGTATGTCGGCTTCGACGGGTCGGGGTGAAAGGGAATGTAGCCCGCACTCATCGCCACGGCGGCGCTTCCTTCAAATCCGCTAAACGCGCTCGAGCGCGAGCGAAACGCCCTGCCCCACGCCGACGCACATGGTCGCGAGCGCGAGCCGGCCCCCTCGCCTGTGCAAGCCGTGGACCGCAGTCAGGGCAAGGCGCGCCCCCGACATGCCGAGCGGGTGCCCAAGCGCGATCGCCCCGCCGTGGGGATTGACGTGCTCGGCGTCGTCGGCGACGCCGAGCTGGCGTAGGCAGGCGAGCCCCTGCGACGCGAACGCCTCGTTGATCTCGATCAGGTTGAAATCGCCGATCTTGAGGCCGAGGCGGGCCATCAGCTTGCGGGTCGAGGGCACCGGACCGATCCCCATGACCCGCGGCGGCACCGCCGCCGCGGCCATGCCGAGCACGCGCGCGTGCGGCGTCAGGCCATGACGCTTTACCGCCCCCGCCGAAGCCAGGATCACGGCCGCCGCGCCGTCGTTGATTCCCGAGGCGTTGCCGGCGGTGATCGTGCCGCCGTCGCGCACGATGGGCTTGAGCTTGCCGAGCCCTTCGAGCGTCGTGTCCGGCCGCGGGTGCTCGTCCTTCTCGACGGTCACGGGGCCACCCTTGCCCGCGACCTCGACCGGGACGATCTCTTCGGCGAAATAGCCCGCCGCCATCGCCTTGTCGGCGCGCTGCTGCGAGCGCAGCGCGAAAGCGTCCTGGTCCGCGCGCGAGACCTGGTATTCCTCGGCTACGTTCTCGCCGGTCTCCGCCATGGAGTCGATGCCGTATTGCTTCTTGATCACGGGATTGACGAAGCGCCAGCCCAGCGTGGTGTCGTGGATTTCGGCGCCGCGCGGGAAAGCCTCCTGCGCCTTGCCCATGACCAACGGGGCGCGCGTCATCGATTCGACGCCGCCGGCGATGGCGAATTCCGTTTCGCCGCAGCGAATGGCGCGCGCGGCATCGCCGATGGCGTTGAGGCCGGAAGCACACAGCCGGTTGACGGTGATGCCGGGGACGCAATCGGGAACCCCCGCGAGCAACAGCGCCATGCGCGCCACGTTGCGGTTGTCTTCGCCCGCCTGATTAGCGCAGCCGAACACGACCTCGTCGAGCGCCGACCAGTCGACCTTGGGATGGCGCTTGACCAGCGCCCTGATCGGGACGGCGGCGAGATCGTCGGCGCGCACCTTGGCCAGCGCGCCGCCATAGCGCCCGATCGGAGTTCGCACCGCGTCACAGAGAAAAACGTCGCGTGTGTCGGTCATGTCAAACTCGTTCCTCTCCTCCCACTCACGCCGCCTCGCCGTGAGCGCGCGCGGTGCGCGCGTGCAACTCCCGCAACACTGACAATTCCTGCTCGGTCGGCGCGGGCGTCTCGGCCACATCGGCGGCGTAGCGCACGGGCCAGCCGGTATTGGCCTTGATCGCATCGCGCGTCACCCCCGGATGGATCGAGGTGACCGTCATCTCCTTGGTTACGGGATCCGGCCCGAAGATGGCGAGATCGGTGACGAGCTTGGTCGGCCCCTTGGTCGCAAGTCCCATGCGCGCGCGATGGTCGCCGCCTTCACCGTGGCCGAACGAGGTGAAGAAGTCGAGCTTCTCGACGAAGCTGCGCGGCGCCTGGCGCATGATGATGAAAATCTCGCCGCAGGCGCTGGAGATCTCGGGCGCGCCGCCGCCGCCGGGAAGCCGCGTTTTCGGCTTGTCGTAGGGCCCAACCACCGTGGTGTTGAGGTTGGCGAAGCGATCGATCTGCGCGCCGCCGAGGAAGCCGACGGTGAAGCGTCCGCCTTGCAGCCAGTAGCGGAACATTTCCGGCACCGCCACGGTGGTGAGCGCGGTGTCGCACAGTTCGCCGTCGCCGATCGAGAGCGGCAGCACGTCGGGCTTGGTGGCGATCGTGCCGGATTCGTAGATCAGCGTAAGGTCGGGGGCATGGGTGAGGCGCGCGAGATTGCAGGCCGCCGACGGCATGCCGATGCCGACGAAGCAGATGTCGTTGTTGCGCAGCGCGCGCGCCGCGGCGATCGTCATCACCTCGCTGGCGCTGTAGGTCATGGCATCTCACTCCGCCGCCGCGCGCAGGCGTGAGCAGTGCACGGCGAAAGCCTCGGGTCCCTGTTCGAGCACGTTCGTCTTCATCCAGGCCAGAAAGCCGTCGCGGTCGCGGGAGATCGCGTCCCACGCCTTATAATAGGCGTTGTCGCGCTTGTAGTAGCCGTGCGCATAGGAGGGATGCGCGCCGCCCGGCACGCAAGCGATCGCGCCCACGCTCCAGCTCGGCAGGATCACCGCGTTGGCGCTGCGTTCCCCGAAATCCTCCACGATCTCCTCGACCGTCACGAGCGAGCGTTTCGCCGCCAGCACCGCCTCTTTCTGCACCCCGACGATGCCTTCGATGAGCACGTTGCCAGCGCGGTCGGCCTTGAGCGCGTGGATCACGGCCACGTCGGGCCGGATCGCCGGCACCGCCGCCAGCCGCTCGCCGGTGAACGGACAGGTGACGTGCCTGATGTTGCGGTTCACCTTCGGCAGATCGACGCCGATATAGCCGCGAAAGACCGCAAACGGCAGCCCGGCCGCGCCGGCCTCGTAGGCATTGGCCATGGCGGCGTGCGAATGCTCCTCGATCGCGATCGGCGCCGGCCAGCCATTCTCGTAGGCGTCGCGGAAGCGATGCAGCGAGCCGACGCCGGGATTGCCAACCCAGGAGAATACCAGCTTGTCGGCGCAGCCCATGCCGATGAGCTGATCGTAAATGAGGTCGGGCGTCATGCGGATCAGCGTGAGGTGCCGGCGGCGCTGGCGGATAACCTCGTGTCCCGCGGCAAATGGAATGAGATGGGTGAAGCCCTCCATGGCCACCGTATCGCCGTCGCGGATGGTCGATTCCACGGCCGCGGCAAGCGGGAGGAAACGGGACATGCCGACACTTCCCAATGATCGCCGCTTCATTTAGGGGTCATGCCCGGCAGGGTCAAATACCGCGGCTGCGCGGCCGCGATGCCCCGCAAGGACCGCGCGGTGGTCAATGATCTCGCAAGCACCGATCTTCACCATCCACGCCGAGCTCGCCGACATCCGGCATTTCGGAACGACCCCCTATGGCGAACGGCGGGTGGTCGACATTCTCGGCGGCCGGGTCGAAGGGCCGCGGCTTCAGGGCCGCATTTTGCCCGGCGCGGATTGGCAAATCGTGCGGCCGGACGGGGTCACCGATCTTGAGGCGCGCTACGCGATCGAGACCGATCGCGGCACGCGCGTCCTCGTGCGCAGCGACGGGCTGCGCCATGGCCCGCCCGAGGTGATCGCCGCGCTCGCCCGCGGCGAGGCGGTCGAACCTTCGCGCTATTACTTCCGCACCGTGATGCGGTTCGAGACCGCCGACCCAGCGCTGGCCTGGCTCAACCGGATTCTGGCGCTCGGAACCGGCGCGCGCGAGAAGCTCGCGGTCCGGCTCGACGTCTACGAGGTGGTGTGAGCGCTTGACCGGTTTTCGGAGAAATGTCACCGAACGCACGCAAGACTTCAGAGCTATGGGGATCGCCGTGAGCAAATCCGCTGGCGGCTTCGACGTGCAACTGCCGCGCTCGCTCAAGGCCGAGCGCCGCAGCGACATCGCCGTGCTCTTCCTTGCGCGCGCGGAAAAGCGCAACGCCATCGACGACCCGACCGTGTTCGGCATCGAGACGTTCTTTGCGGCGCTGCCGGACGCCATCAAGGCCGTGGTGCTCGCCGGCGAAGGCGACCATTTCTGCTCCGGCCTCGATCTCGGCGAACTCACCTCCCGCGACATCGCGCAAGGCATCGCGCATTCGCGCAGTTGGCATCGCGCCTTCGAGCGCATCGAGTTCGGCAAGGCTCCGGTGGTGGCGGTGCTGCACGGCGCGGTGGTCGGCGGCGGGCTCGAAATCGCGGCCGCGTGCCATATCCGGGTGGCGGAGGCCTCCGCCTATTACGCGCTGCCGGAAGGCAGCCGCGGCATCTTCGTCGGCGGCGGCGGCGCGGTGCGCTTGCCCCGCCTCATCGGCACCGCGCGCATGATGGACATGATGCTCACCGGCCGCACCTATGGCGCCGAGGAAGGCCAGGCGATCGGCATCTCGCACTATCTCGTTCCCTCCGGCGCCGGTCTCGCCAAAGGCATCGAGCTCGCGGAGCGTATCGCCGGCAATGCGCCCATGACCAATTTCGCCGTCACCCACGTGCTGCCGCGGATTGCCGCCGCCGACCCCGCCGGCGGCTACGTCACCGAGGCGCTGATCTCCGCGATCGCCCAGGGCGACGACGAGGCGAAGGCGCGGCTCAAGGCCTTTCTCGAGAAGCGGGCGCCGAAGACGGTACGCAACTGAAGAACCATGGCGACACCGGTCAAAGCGCGTCGTCTTAAAGCTGAGCCCGTGCCGGTGCGCGCGGCGCGCCTCGGCCCGCGCGACGTCGTGAGCGAGCGCAGGCCGGACGGGACCATCCGCCTGACGTCACCGCATGCGCTTGCGTCCTATCCCGCCAAGCTGACCGAGCGTCTGCAATACTGGGCGGCGGCCGCTCCCGAGCGGACTTTCCTGGCGCAACGCGCTGCGTCGGGCTGGCGCAAGATGAGCTACGGCGGGACGCTCGAGCAGGTCCGCTGCATCGGCGCGGCGCTGCGGCGGCGCGATCTTTCCCCCGAGCGGCCGATCGCGATCCTCTCCGGCAACGACATCGAGCATGCGCTCATCGGCCTTGCCGCCATATATGTCGGCATTCCCTACGCCCCGATCTCGCCCGCCTATTCGCTGATCTCGACGGATTTCGGCCGACTGAGATCGATCATCGACCTCATCACCCCGGGCCTGGTCTTCGCCGCCGACGGCGATGGCTACGCTCGCGCGATCGAGGCGGCGGTGCGCCCAGAGATCGAGATCGTCGTCACCCGCAATCCCATTCCCGGCCGGAGGACGACGCTGTTCGAGACATTGCCCGCGCCGACACCGACGGGCGCAGCCGACGCCGCGCACGCCGCGGTCACCCCCGATACCATCGCCAAGTTCCTGTTCACCTCGGGCTCGACCGGCACGCCGAAGGCGGTGATCAACACGCAGCGCATGTGGTGCTCGAACCAGGCCATGATCCTTTCGCAGCTCGCCTTCTTCGCCGACGAGCCGCCGGTGATCGTGGACTGGTCGCCCTGGCATCATACCGCCGGCGGAAACCACAATTTCGGCTTCGTGCTCTACAACGGCGGCACCCTCTACATCGACGAAGGCAAGCCCACGCCGGGCGCGATCGAAACCACCGTGAAGAACCTGCGCGAGATCGCGACCAACTGGTACTTCACGGTGCCCAAGGGCTACGAGGCGCTGCTGCCCTTTTTTCGCGCGGATGCGCGGCTGCGGGAAACGTTCTTCAGCCGGCTCAAAGTGCTGTGGTTTGCGGGCGCGGCGCTGTCGCAGTTGGTGTTCGACGAAATGCAGGAGCTCGCGCTCGCGACCTGCGGGGAGCGCATCATGTTTCTGACCGGGCTCGGCTCGACCGAAAGCGCGCCCATGGCGATCGCGCGGATGTGGCAGAGCAGGGATTCGACCAACATGGGCGTGCCGGTGCCGGGGGTGGAGCTCAAGCTCGTTCCGAGCGAGGGCAAGCTCGAGGCGCGGCTGCGCGGGCCCAACATCATGCCGGGCTATTGGCGCCAGCGTGACCTCACCGCGCAGGCCTTCGATGACGAGGGCTTCTACAAGCTCGGCGATGCGCTCAAATTCGAAGACCCAACCGATCCGCGCGCGGGCCTCCTGTTCGACGGCCGCGTCGCCGAAGACTTCAAACTGACCACCGGCACCTGGGTGAACGTTGGACCGCTGCGCGCCCGCCTGCTGGCGCAGCTCGAACCTTACGCGCGCGACGTCGTCATCGCCGGCGCCGATCGCGACGAGATCGGCGTGCTGATCTTTCCGAACCTCGAGGCTTGTCGAACGCTCGCCGCTGCCGACGACGTGACCTGCGATGCGCGCGTGCGCAAGGAATTGCGCGCGCGGCTTGCCGCGTTTGCAAGGACGAGCACCGGCAGCTCGAACCGCGTCTGCCGCGCCATCCTCGTCGGCGAGCCGCCCTCGCTCGATGCCGGCGAGATGACCGACAAGGGCTCGATCAATCAGCGCGCGGTGCTCGAGCGCCGCGCCGATCTCACGGCCGAGCTCTATGCGCCGGACCGGTCGCCGCGCGTGCTCGTGCTCGACGAAGGAGCGTGATGATGGCGCCCAAGTCCGCCGGGCTGACCGCGAATTGGGGCGACGTCTGGCTGCTTGACGGCGTGCGCACGCCGTTCGCCGACTACAACGGCGCCTTGGCGCGGGTCTCTCCCACCGATCTCGGCATCAAGGCGGCGCGCGAAGTGTTCGCGCGTTCGGGCGTCTCGCCGCGCGATGTCGGCGCCGTCATTACCGGCTCGATGGCGCAGGCGAGCTTCGACACCTACTGCCTGCCGCGCCATGTCGGGCTCTATTCGGACGTGCCGATCGAGGTGCCGGCACACATGGTGCAGCGGGTGTGCGGCACCGGTCTCGAAGTGCTGATGCAGGCCGCGGATTTCGTCACGCACAAGGAGATCGAGCTCACACTGTGCGTCGGCGCGGAGTCGATGAGCCGCAACCCCGTCGCCTCCTACACCATGCGCGACGGCTTTCGCATGGGCGGCGTCGATTTCAAGGATTTTCTGTGGGAAGCGCTGCGCGATCCGGCGGCCGACGTCAGCATGGGCGACACGGCGGAGAACCTCGCGCGGCAGTACCAGATCACGCGCGGCGAGGTCGACGCCTTCGCCGCGCAGAGCTTCGAGCGCGCGGTCGCGGCGCAGACATCGGGCTTCCTCGCCGGCGAGATCGCGCCGATCAAGAACGAGACGTTCGAACGCGCGCCCTATCAGCCGCGCGCGCTCAAGCTCAAGGGCGTCAAAGAGCTTGCCGCCGACACCCATGTGCGCCCCTCCCCGCTCGCGACGCTCGCCGCCATCCGGCCGGCCTTCGGCGGGGTGCAGACCGGCGGCAATTCCTCGGCCATCGTCGACGGCGCGGCGGCGGCGCTCGTCGCCTCCTCCGACTACGTCAAGACCTCGGGTAAGGCCGCGCTCGCGCGTGTTCTCGCCGGCGCCGCCGTGGGCGTGCCGCCGGAAATCATGGGCATCGGCCCGGTGCCGGCGATCAAGGCCGCGCTCGAGCGCGCCGGCCTCAAGCTTTCGGATATCGATCGTTTCGAGATCAACGAAGCGTTCGGCGCGCAAGTGATGGCGTGCGCGCGCGAACTCGGCATCGACGACGCCAAGCTCAACGTCAACGGCGGCGCCATCGCCATCGGCCATCCCTTGGGCGCGACCGGCGTGCGGCTCGCGCTCACGCTCGCGCGCGAGCTCAAGCGCGCGCGGCTGCGCTACGGGGTCGCCGCGGCCTGCATCGGCGGCGGCCAGGGCATCGCGCTGCTCGTCGAGAATCCCGACCTCCCACCCCCACGGAAGAACTGACCATGGACATCAAAGGACACGCCGCGGTCGTAACCGGCGGCGCCTCCGGCCTCGGCGCCGCGACCGCGAGCGAGCTCGCCCGCGCCGGCGCCAGCGTCGCGGTGCTCGACGTCAATCTCGACGGCGCCCGCGCGGTGGCTGAGAAGATCGGCGGCGAGGCGCTGCAATGCGACGTGACCCATGCCGAGCAAGCGGCGGCCGCCCTGGCGCAGGCGCGCGACAAGCACGGCGCGGCGCGCATCTTGATCAATTGCGCCGGCGTCGGGCCGGCCAAGCGCATCGTCGGCCGCGACGGGCCGATGCCGCTTGCCGATTTCGAGCGCGTCATCAACATCAACCTTGTCGGCACCTTCAACGTCATGCGACTGGTCGCGGCCGACATGCAAAGCTTGAGCGCGCTCGCCGACGGCGAGCGCGGCGTCATCATCATGACCGCGTCGGTCGCCGCCTTCGAAGGACAAATCGGGCAGGCCGCCTATTCCGCCTCCAAGGGCGGCATCGCCGCGCTGACGCTGCCGGCGGCGCGCGAGTTCGCGCAGTTCGGCATTCGCGTCAACGCCATCGCGCCGGGCATTTTTCACACGCCGATGCTGATGGCGTTGCCGCAGGAAGCGCAGCAGAGCCTCGCGGCGGCGGTGCCGTTTCCCAAGCTGCTCGGCCGACCCGATCAGTTCGCGTCGCTGGCGCGCCACATCATCGAGAACACGTATATCAACGGCGCGGTGATCCGCCTCGACGGCGCGCTGCGGCTTGCCCCGCGCTGAGCGACCGCGAGGACAGCGCATGCTCGTCAACCGCCGCCTCGTGCGCATCGAATGGGGCGATTGCGATCCCGCCGGGATCGTCTATTACCCGCGCTATTTCACCATGTTCGACGCGAGCACGACGGCGCTGCTCGAGCGCGCGCTCGGCATGAGCAAATACGATTACCTCAAGGCCTACGATTTCGCCGGCCATCCGTTGGTCAACGCCCATTCCCGCTTTCTCATCGCCACCAGGTTCGGCGACGAGGTCATGATCGAGACGGCGGTCACGGCGCTGCGCCGCTCGAGCTTCAACGTGCACCACCGCCTGTTCAAGGACGGCGCGCTCGCGGTCGAAGGCTTCGAGACCCGGGTGTGGGTGCAAGGCGATCCCGCAAAGGGCACGATGAAAGCCAAGCCCTTGCCGCAAGCCGTGATCGAGCGCCTGTCGCAGAAGTGAAGTAAGGCGCGGATTTGGTGCGCGCGACATTGCGCGCGACGCGATCCCGCAGTCACGACGGCGCAAGGTTCGAACCTACAATGGGGCGCCGATAGTCCGTCGTCCGCGTGTCCGCTGCGTCGAATAGAGGGACGCGATCCGCGGCCAAGGCCGCGTCCGCCGCGAACGCCGTCATCGTTTCATAGTCGCGCCTCGCCCAGGTTGTGACCGGAACCGGGCCGGTGAGCAGCATGAAATAGTCGTACCGGGCGCGGCGATCGTTCGCCATGATGAACTGGTAGTGCAGGCGGAAGAAGTCGAAGCGCAGCCGCCGGAACAGTTGCGGCGACAGCATATCGCGGAAGCGCAGCATCCAGATCCAAGGATTGCAGCGCGCCTCCCCGGCATGTGCGCCGATTCCTTCGACCGGATCGAAATCCCAAAAATTCATGATGTCCGCGCGCGACTGGCAGTCGACCCACACAATGGACGGCTCGGCCGCGAGCCGCGCGGTGACCGCGCGCAGCCGCACGGCCTTGGGATGCAGCGCCGCGCCCGGCGCGATCGAGCCGAGCGTGAGCAGCACCAGCGGCGGTCCGCGGCGGCCGATATCGGGATCGCGCTCGAGCGCACGCGCGATGACCGCCGGCGCCAAGGCGCCGCCGCCACTGTGACCGACAACGATGATCTCGTCGGCCGCGTCGGCGCGGACGGCGGCGATGAGGCGCTCGGCGCAGGCGTCGATCAGCGGATCGAAGCATGACCGCTCGCCCCGGGCGAACGCGCACAGGTGCGGCCAGTGACTGTTGATCTGCACCACGAACCAGCGGTCAGCGAGCGGTCGCAGCAAGGCGAAGATCGCGAACGCGCAGGCAATGCCGATGGCGAGCGCCAGCAGCACGGGCAAGCCCAGAGCGTGCGCGGCATAGGCGATGAGCCCGCCGCCGACGACCGACAGCACGAGCCACCAGATCAGCATCATCTGGAAGTAGACCAGCACCAGGCCGAAGGCCCAGGATGTCCGCAGCACGCGCAGGAGTGCGCCGCTGACGAGGTAGTCGAGCGCCCAGCCGAGCGCGCGCGGGATCTGGCGCGTCATCGGCTCGGCCATGTTGGCGCGGATCATGTGCTCTTGGCGGAGAAACTCGTAGCGGGTCGCAACCCGCCAGTTCGGCCCGGCTGCTTCGACATCCCAGTGCGCAAAGTCCTCCGCGTCGAGCTCAAGCGGCCCGAGCTTGCTCGTGAGCGGCCATATGGTCAGGAAGCGTTTCCACGAGCGCTCGAACAGCCGGTAATAGCCCTCGGCGCCCTGCGGGTCGTAGCCGCCGACATAGATGACGTGTCGCCGGGCGATCAAAGCTTTCTCTGCGCGCATGCTCGATCAGGCACGTGGGCTCGCCACCGCTTCGACCACGGTCATGGCGGGATGCCCGGTCGGGATGGTTCGCGCCAGGCGAAGGCCGGACTGCTCGAACAGGCCGGCATAATCCTCGACCGTGCGCTCGCGCCCGCCGCACAGCAGCATCACCTGCAGGTCGAGCCAGCGCCCCGGCCCCGGACTGTCGTCGGAAGGCAACGGCGCTTCGAGCACCAGCACGCGCGCCTGCGGGTGCATGGCGCGACGCACATTGGCGAGAATGCGCACGCAATCCCGGTCGTCGTAGTCGTGCAAGAGATGGCGGAGGAGGTAGACGTCGCCGCCTTCGGGCGCTGCGGTCGTGAATACGTCTCCGGTCACGAAGCTCGCGCCGGGCAGCGGCCCGCCCTCGCCGCGTTTGGCCGCGGCGATGGCTTCCGCCATATCGAACAGCGTCGCGCGCAGCTTCGGATGGGCGGCGAGCACGGCCGACAGCAGCGAGCCGTTGCCGCCGCCGACATCGACGACGTGATCGAATTGCGAGAAGTCGTAGGCGGCGACGATCGCCGGCGTCTCCGGTCCATGCACCTCGAGCATCATGCGATTGAAGCGGCGGGCCTCGTCCGGATGTTGCGCGAGCCAATCGAAGAACGGGGCGCCCTTGAGCGCTTCGAATGCGGTGCGCTCGCCAGTGAGCGCGTCGTCGAGATGCGTCCACATGTCGGCGAAATAGTCGTTGAGAAAGATTGCCGTCGTCCGGGTGTTGTTGGGCGAATGGGACCCGAGCAGCCGCCCGAGCGGCGTGAGCACAAAGCGCCCGCGTGTCGACTCGGCCACGATCCCCAGCGTCGAGAGCGCGCGCAGCAGCCGATAGACGCGATCGGGAGCGAGACCGCGCGCCGCGGCGATCGCGGCGTAGTCCTCGACGCTGTCCTCCATCACGTCGGCGAGACCGAGCCGCGCGAAAGTTCCAACCGCGCGCGTCACCCACAGGCTGCTCAACAGTTGCAGCATTTTCTTGTGCAGCAACGCCGGATTGACGTCGGAGGCTTTATCGCGCTTGCTGTCCAAGATCCCGTTCCGCAAGACATCGTGCCGCGGCGACGCCCAAGGGGGCCGCCGCGCGCTCCGCATAACCCAATTCATCGAGCGAGGCTAGGCACGCGCGCTCCTGCAGCCGCCGCCGCGCCCGCCGCGAATGCTGCCGAGATTGTGCTCGTGAGGCCGGCGAACATCACTTTACAGTGCCCATCGCTTCGGGCTCAATGCCGGCAAAGACCGCACACCGGCCACAAATTCCCGTGAGGAGGAACGCGATGTCAGCGCATCGAGCCAAGCGTCCCATCACATTGATCGCTGCAGCGGCAGCGCTGTCGGTCGCCGCATCCGCCGCGCTCGCTCAGGACAAGACCTTCGAGCTCAAGCTTTCGCACTGGGTGCCGCCCACGCATCCGCTGCAGAAGGCGATGGAAGAATGGGGCGCGTCGATCGAGAAGGCGTCGAACGGGACAATCAAGTCGAAAGTGTTCCCGTCCCAGCAGCTCGGCAAGGCCTTCGACCACTACGACATGGCGCGCGACGGCATCGCCGACCTTACCTATGTCAATCCGGGCTATCAGCCCGGCCGCTTCCCCATCATCTCCGCCGGCGAATTGCCGTTCCTGGTGGGCGACGCCAAGGGCGGCATCCGCGCGATCGACGCCTGGTACCGCAAATACGCGCCGAGCGAGATGAAGGACGTGAAATATTGTTTCTCCTTCATCCTCGATCCGCTCACGTGGCACTCGAGCAAAAAGAAGATCGTGGTACCGACCGACATCAAGGGGATGAAGGTTCGCCCGTCGCAAGCGACCGTGGCGGCCTGGGTGACGCTGCTCGGCGGCACCAACGTGCAGGCGAGCGCCACCGAGGTGCGCGACGTGATGGAGAAGGGCGTGGCGGAGGCGGTCACCTTCCCCTGGGGCTCGGTGCCGCTGCTGGGCGTCGACAAGGTCACGAAATATCACATGGACGCGCCGCTCCACACCGTCACGTTCCAGTGGCTGATGAGCCCGCGCACTTATGCGGCCATGTCGGCCGCGCAGAAGAAGGTCATCGACGACCATTGCACCACCGAGTGGGCAGGAAAATTCGCCGATCCGTGGGCGGATTTCGAGCACGCGGGCCTGGCCAAGGTCAAAGCCGAGCCTGGGCATGAGGTCTACACGATCACCGACGCGCAGCTCGACGAATGGAAGAAGTCGGCCGAACCGCTGGAGAAGCAGTGGACCGACAACGTCCGCAAGGCCGGTGGCGATCCGGATGCCATCATGAAGGAGCTCAAGCAGTCGCTCGCCCAATACAAGGCGGCGTACTGACCGGCAGCTTCCCCACCGCGCTCGCTCAAGCCGTCGCGGGATGAAAACGGCGGCGGGCGCCTCGCCGCTGCTTGCGGAGACGCCCACCCGCCCGAGCGGCGCTTGCAGTCACCGCCCGCTCTCGCGCATGCTGATCGGCGCACCCGTCGATTTGAGGAATGGCTGATCCCGTCATGGCCGCGGCCCAATCGAACCCGGACGTCGTGGTCAGGCGTGGCCGCATGGACCGCTTCATCGACGGGATCGAGCTGCTGGCCGCGTTCTTCGTCGGCATCGTCGCCGCCGACATCTTCAGCTCGGTCCTGCTGCGATACTTCTTCAGCGTCCAGATCCCCGACAGCTACGACTTCGGACGGCTCCTCCTGGGCATCCTGATCTTCTGGGGCATCGCCGCCACCTCGTACCGCGGCACTCACATCACGGTCGACCTCGTCTACGCCAATGTCGGGCCGAAACTGCAGCGCTTCATCGACGTGTTCGCGACGCTGGTCCTGCTGTTCGTCGTCTCCTTCCAGACCTGGACCTTGTTCGACAAGGTCCTCAGCACGCGGGCCGACAACGTATTGACCTTCGATCTGCGGTTGCCGACCTGGCCGTTTTTCCTGGTGGCCTGGCTCGGCGACGTGTCCGCGGTGCTGCTGATCGCCGTGCGCACCTACCGGCTGATCTTCCGGCCGGAATTGATGGGCGGGCAGTACCAGATCAGGCCCGTCGAGTGAGCGTGGCGATGGGCACGGATGCGGTCGCCATCATCGGCTTCATCACGCTGTTCGCACTGATGCTGCTGCGCGTGCCGGTGGGCATGGCGATGGGATTGGTCGGTGTCTCGGGCTTTGCCTATCTCGTCAACGGGGATGCTGCCTTCAAGATCGTCGGTCACACATCCATGCGCACGGTGACTGATTACACCTTCGGCGTCATCCCGATGTTCCTTCTCATGGGAGCGTTCGTCACCAATTCCGGCATGAGCCGCGAGCTGTTCCGGGCGGCGAACGGCTTTCTCGGCCATCGCCGCGGCGGACTCGGCGTCGCGACGATCGCAGCCTGCGGCGGCTTTGCCGCGATCTCCGGTTCCTCGGTCGCAACCGCAGCCACTTTTTCCACCGTCGCCTATCCGGAAATGCGGCGCTACGGCTATCCGCAGTCGTTTGCCGCCGGCGTCATCGCCGCCGGCGGAACGCTCGGCGCGATGCTGCCGCCATCAACGGTTCTCGCCGTCTACGGCATCATCACCGAGCAGGACATCGGCAAGCTGTTCATCGCCGGGATCGTTCCCGGCATCCTCGCCGCCTCGATGTACATGATTACGGTCGCCGTCATCGTCTGGGCGCGGCCCAAATATCTGCCGGCTGGTCCGCGCACCCAGTGGAGGGAACGGCTCAAAGGCCTGCGCGACATCTGGGCGACGCTGCTGCTTTTCTGCTTCGTCATCGGCGGTCTCTACGGCGGTCTGTTCACGCCGACGGAGGCCGGCGGCATGGGCGCGGGCGGCGCGTTTTTGATCGGCGTGCTGCGCGGCCGCCTGACCCGCCTCGACATCCGCCGCTCGTTGCTGCAGGCGACGCGCACCGCCGCCGCGGTGTTCACGGTGCTGATCGGCGCGCTGCTGTTCGGCTATTTTCTCACCATCACCCAGACGCCGCAGAAAGTGACCGCATTCCTCACCGGGCTCGGGCTCGGCCGCTACGGGGTGCTGGCGCTGATCATGGTCATGTACGTGGTGCTGGGATGCCTGATGGATGCGCTTGCCATGGTGATCCTGACCGTCCCGATCATCTTTCCCGTGATCAAGGAACTCGGTTTCGACCCGATCTGGTTCGGCGTCATCATCGTAATGACCGTGGAGCTGGGGCTCATCCACCCCCCGGTCGGAATGGTGGTCTTCGTGATAAAAAGCGTGATCCAAGACATAAACTTCTCCACCATCTTCGTCGGCGTGCTGCCTTTCATCGCGACCGATCTCATTCGGCTGGTGATTCTGATCGCCTTTCCGGCCATCGCGTTGTGGCTCCCGTCGCGCATGTGAGTTTGCACCGCTTCGACACAGGAGGTTGAGATGCTTCGTCCGCTACTCGCCGCCGCCTTTTCGCTGTTGATCGCGAGCCCCGCCGCGTTTGCCGCCGACGCCAAGCAAATGGAGGAGAACAAGAAGATCGTCGCCGCCTTCTACGACGCCGCGGTCAACCAGAAGGACTTCGAGAAAGCCTCGCAATATCTCGGCGCTCGCTATACCCAGCACAATCCGTTGGCCGCCGACGGCCGGGAAGGCTTCAAGGGCTTCATCACCTTCTTGAAGGACAAGTTCCCGAACAACCGCAGCGAGATCAAGCGCATCTTCGCCGACGGCGATTACGTCATCGTCCATGTCCATGCCGTGCGCGAGCCGGGCACGCGCGGCAACGCCATCGTCGATATTTTCAAGCTCGAGAACGGCAAGGTGGTCGAGCATTGGGACGTGATCCAGCCGATCCCGGAGAAAGCCGCCAACGACAACGGCATGTTCTAGCCGTGCCCGTTGACGTATGCTGCCGCGGTAGCAGCGAGTGAGGCCATCCGCGCGGGTAACGACTTATGGCAGCATATGTTCGCAATCGACTGGCGATCGCGCTCGCGGCCGCGATGTTGCTGGCGCCGGCGGGCCCCGTCGCATGGTCGCAGGCGACGGGGCCAATCAAGATCGTCGTCCCCTACACGCCGGGCAGCGGCCCCGACATTCTCTCTCGCCTGATGGCGGAGCAGATCGGCCGCGCGCAGGGACCGACCGTGGTGGTCGAGAATCGCCCGGGCGGCGGCACGGTGATCGGAACCGAAGCGGTCGAGCGCGCCGAGCCGGACGGCCGCACGGTTCTGCTGGTGGCGAATTCCTTCGTCATCAATCCAGCCTTGCAACGAGCGAGCTACAATCCGTCGACGAGCTTCGAACCGGTCTGTTATCTCGCGGCGACGCCCATGGTCCTGGTCGTGCTGGGCTCGTCGCCCTACCGGACGCTGAACGATTTGATCGCCGCAGCGCGCGCCAAGCCCGGCGAACTCGCGTTCGCAAGCGGGGGACCCGGCTCCTCGCTTCACATCGCCATCGAGGTGCTCAAGCGCGCGGCAAACCTCAACATCACCTACGTGCCCTACGGCGGCACCGCGCCCGCGATCAACGCGCTCATGGGCAATCACGTGGCCGCGGTCTGGGCCGACTATCCCACGGTGGTATCGCAACTGCAGTCCGGCGCGCTGCGCGGGCTCGTGACCACCTCACACGCGCGCATCGAGACGCTGCCGGATGTGCCGACGCTGGGCGAGACCGGCGTCAGCAACTACGAGGCGGAGATCTTTTACGGTATCGTGGCGCCGGCGAAGACGCCGTCCGACGTGCTCAACCGGTTATCCGGCTGGTTCAGCAGCGCACTCAAGGCCCCCGACATGAAACCCAAGCTTGCCCAGCAGGGACTCTTTCCGGTCGGGATGTGCGGCGCGGAATTCGGCGCTTACCTGCGCCGGCAGGTCGAGGAATACAGCCGCGTCATTCGCGAGGCGGATATCACGGTCAAATAGTTCGGCGGCGTGGCCGCGGCAGACCGGCGCCGCCGCAGGTAGCATTCGCGCCGGCGCCGATATAGCTTCCCTCGCGCCAAGGTAGAGGCGATGGAACGCTCCTTCAAGAAAGAGGTGCAGGCGCTCACGCTCGGCGAGGGCGAGACCTTCCGCGGCGAGGGCATCCTCGCGGTGACCAAGGCTCTGCTGCAGTCCGGCGTGAGTTACGTCGGCGGCTATCAGGGCGCGCCGGTGTCGCACCTGCTCGACGTTCTGGTCGATGCCGAGGACATCATCGGCGATCTCGGCGTGCATCTCGAAACCTGCACCAACGAGGCTTCGGCCGCGGCCATGCTCGGCGCCTCCATCAACTATCCCTTGCGCGGCGCGGTGACCTGGAAATCGATCGTCGGCACCAACGTGGCGGCCGACGCGCTGTCGAACCTCGCCTCCCCCGGCGTCGTCGGCGGCGTCATGATCATCCTCGGCGAGGACTACGGCGAGGGCGCGAGCGTGATCCAGGAGCGCTCCTACGCCTATGCCATGAAATCGTCGATGTGGCTCATGGACCCGCGTCCCGATCTGCCGACCATCGTGCGCATGGTCGAGGAGGGCTTCGAGCTTTCCGAGGCGAGCCACGCGCCGGTGATGATGGAGCTGCGCATCCGCGCCTGTCACGTCACCGGCGAGTTCAAGGCCAAGGCCAACCGCCGCGCCGCGTTTTCCGGCAAGAACCGCCTCGCCGGTCCGCCGCGCTTCGACTATGGCCGGCTGGCGCACCCGCCCGCCATCTATTCGCAGGAGCGGCTCAAGGTCGAGCAGCGGCTTCCGGCCGCGCAGCAATTCATCCGCACGCGCAAGCTCAACGAGGTGATCGCGGGCGATCTCGCCGACGTCGGCATCATCGTCCTCGGCGGGCTCACCAACGGGGTGCTGCGCGCGCTGGCGCGGCTCGATCTCGCCGATCTCCACGGCGCGAGCCGCATTCCGCTCTACGTGCTCAACGTCGGCTTCCCGCTGGTGCCGGAGGAGCTGCGCGAGTTCTGCGCGGGAAAACGCGCCGTGCTCGTGGTCGAGGAAGGCAGTCCCGACTACATCGAGCAGGCGGTCAACGTGGAGCTGCGGCGCGCCGACATTGCGACCCGCGTGCTCGGCAAGGGGATGCTCCCGCGCGCGGGCGAGTACACATCCGAGGTGCTGCTCAACGCGCTTGCGTCGTTCGTCGCCGAGGTACGGCCCGCGGGCATCGCCGCCGACGCGATCGCGGCGCGTGCGAAGGGGATACTCGCGCACAAGGCCGCCGCCATGGCGGCGATCGGCGATATCCCGGCGCGGCCGCCGAATTTTTGCACCGGCTGCCCCGAACGGCCGGTGTTCAGCGCCATCAAGCTCATGCAGCGCGAGCTCGGGCCCACCCACATCAGCGCCGACATCGGCTGCCATTCGTTCGCGACCTTCGCGCCGTTCAGCCTGGGCAATTCCATCCTCGGCTACGGCATGTCGCTCGCGAGCGCGGCCGCGGTCACCCCCAACATGGACCGCCGGCCGATCGCGGTGATGGGCGACGGCGGCTTCTGGCACAACGGCCTCATCACCGGCGTCGCCTCGAACCTGTTCAACAAGGGCGACGGCGTGCTGATCGTGATGAAGAACGGCTACGCCTCCGCCACCGGCCAGCAATATCTGCCCTCGAGCGCCGCCAACCGGCTGGGCGCGCCGACCGGCATGACCATCGAGCAGACCTTGCGCTCGCTGGGGGTGACATGGCTGCGCACGGTGCGCAGCTACAGCGTCGCCAAGATGACGAAGACCTTGAAAGAAGCGATGCGCACCGCCGAGCGCGGCCTCAAGGTGATCATCGCCGACGGCGAATGCCAGCTCGCGCGCCAGCGTCGCGTGCGCGCCGAAGACGCCGAGAAGCTCAAGCGCGGCAAGCGGGTGGTGCGGGTGCGCTTCGGCGTCGACGACGAGATCTGCACCGGCGACCATTCCTGCATCAGGCTCTCCGGCTGCCCGTCGCTCACCGTCAAGCCCAATCCGGATCCGCTGCGCAGCGATCCGGTGGCGACCGTGATCGAGAGTTGCGTCGGCTGCGGACTCTGCGGCGAGGTCGCCCATGCCGCTGTCCTGTGTCCCTCGTTCTATCGCGCCGAGATCATCCGCAATCCCAACTGGTGGGATCGCGTGCTCCACCGCGTGCGCGCGACGATCATCGGCGCCTTCGCGCCCCGCCGCGCCGAGGCGCGCGCATGAGCGCCCCGCAGCCCCGACCGATCGCCATTCTCATCGCCGCGCTCGGCGGCGAAGGCGGCGGCGTGCTCACGGACTGGATCGTCAGCGCGGCCGCGCAACTCGACTTTCCGGTGCAGTCGACCTCAATCCCCGGCGTCGCCCAGCGCACCGGCGCCACCACCTATTACATCGAGATCGTGCCGGTGCCGGCGCACGAGCTCCGCGCTCGGCCGGTGCTGGCGCTCGCGCCCGGCGTCGGCGACGTCGACATTGTGCTGGCGAGCGAGCTCATGGAAGCGGGCCGCACCATCGCCGGCGGTTTCGTCACGCCTGATCGCACGCTGGTGATCGCCTCGACCGCGCGCTCCTATCTGGTGGTTGAGAAGATGGCGATGGGCGACGGCCGCTACGACAGCGCCCGCCTGATCAAGGCGATCGAGACCCATGCGCAAAGCCATCTCCTTCTCGACATGGACGCGCTCGCCAAGCAGAGCGGCGCGATGATCAACGCGGTCATGCTCGGGCTGATCGCGGGCTGCGGGCGCGTGCCGATCCCCGCGGCGGTGTTCGAGGACGCGATCCGCGCCGACGGCAAAGCGGTCGACGCCAATCTGCGGGGCTTCCGCAGCGGTCTCGACGCCGCGGCGAACGCGAATGCTCGGCCTGCCGTGAGCGGCATCGCCAACGAGGATCGCGCGGCCGCGGACGCGGAGGCGCTTGTCGCGTTCGAACGCGCGATCGTCATGCCGGCGGCGGCCCGCGACGTCGTACTCGCTGGCGCGCGGCGGCTCGCCGCCTATCAAGACCTCGCTTATGCGCAACTCTATGTCGACCGGCTGGCGCCGATCCGCGCCGCCGACGCGCGCGTTGGAGCCGGTGGGCGCCTGGTCAAGGAAACCGCGCGTCACCTCGCCCTGCGCATGTCGTACGAGGACGTCATCCGGGTGGCGCAAGCCAAGATCGATCCGGCGCGCTTGCCGCGCATCGCCGCCGCGATGGGGATCAATCCCGGCGAGCCGTTCACCGTGACCGAGTTCCTCAAGCCCGGCGTCGAGGAACTATGCTCGCTGCTTCCCCCTCGGCTCGCCGAGCGCATTCTCGCCGCGGCCGAGCGGCGCGGCCTGCTCGAGCGCCTGCATTGGGGGATGGAGGTCAACAGCGCGTCGGTGTCGGGCTTTCTGCGCTTCTGGCTGCTGGCCAAGCTGCGCGGCTGGCGGCCGAAATCGTACCGCTTCCAGCAGGAGCAGGACGCGATCGAAGCGTGGCTGCGCCTCATCGCCGAGGCGGCGCGGCTTTCGGGCGATCTCGCGCTCGAAGTCGCGGAATGCGCGCGGCTGATCAAGGGCTATGGCGATACCTTGAAGCGCGGCATCGCCAACTACCGCCTGATCGAGACGCGCATCATCCGGCCGATCTTGGCGGGAGGCATCCCGCTCTCGCTCGGCATCGACGCGATCGCGAGCGCGCGGGCGGCGGCGCTCGCCGATCCCGAAGGCGAAGCGCTCACGCGCTGCCTCGCCGAGATCGACCAGCACGGCACCGCGAGCATCGCCGCCGAGTAGCGCGTCGCGCGATGGACTCCGGCCGGTCGAGCGGGTAACAAGCACACGTCCCAAAGCTGGAGGGCCGCAGATGCGGATCGACGCCTACACGCACTTCTTTCCGAAAAAATTCTTCGACAAGATGCAAGACGTCGCCGGCGACTACAAGGACATGGGCAAACGCGTGCGCTCGTTGCCGGCGCTGTTCGACCTCGAGCATCGCAAGAAGATCGTGGACGGCCACAAGGATTATCAGCAGATTCTGTCCTACCCGCAGCCGCCGGTGGAAAACTTCGCCAAAACCCCGGCCCAGATCGACGAGCTCATCCGTCTCATCAACGACGGCTTCGCCGAATTGTGCGCGAAGGAACGCGACCATTTTCCCGGTTGGGTCGCGCAAATATCGCTCGATGCGCCCGACGCCGGCGTGCGCGAGGCGGAGCGCGCGATCAAGGAGCTCGGCGCGCTCGGCGTGCAGATCTACACCAACGTCGCGGGCAAGCCGCTCGACCGGCCGCAATATCTGCCGTTCTGGAAAAAAATGAACGAGCTCGGCAAGCCGATCTGGCTGCATCCGGCGCGCGGGGCCAACATGCCGGACTATATCGACGAGAAGAAGTCGCTCTACGAAATCTGGTGGACGTTCGGCTGGTCGTACGAAACCGCGACCGCCATGGCCCGCCTGGTGTTCTCCAAGATCATGGACAACCATCGCAATCTCAAGATCATCACCCACCATTTCGGCGGCATCGTGCCGATGCTGGAAGGCCGCATCGGGCCGGGTTGGGACGTGCTCGGCTCGCGCACCAGCGACGAGGATTACGTCTCGCTGCGCAAGAGCCTCAAGAAGCGCCCGCTCGACTACTTCAAGCAGGACTTCTACGTCGACACCGCGGTATTCGGCGGCAAGCCCGCGACCAAATGCGGTCTGGAGTTTTTCCCGTTGGAGAAGATCGTGTTCGCCTCCGACTGCCCGTTCGACCCGGAAGGCGGGACGATGTATCCGCGCGTGACGCTGCAGATCCTGGATTCGCTCGATATTCCCAAAGCCGACCGCGAAAAGATCGACTATAAGAATCTCGAAGCCATCACCGGCGCGAAGCTGGTAAAGTAGCGGAAGAAACGCCGTCGGGGCGGGGACAGAGAGGGAGCGCCATGCATCTTTCCCGCCGTCGATTTCTACATCTCGCGGGCGCCGGCGGCGCGCTGGCCGCCACGTCATCCCGCGCCCACGCGCAAGCCTATCCATCGCGGCCGTTGCGCTGGGTCGTCGGGTTTCCGCCCGGCGGCGGGGCCGATATCGTGTCGCGGATCATGGCCCCGTGGTTGGCGGAGCGACTCGGCCAGCCGGTCGTGGTCGAAAACAAACCGGGCGCCAGCAGCAATATCTCCATCCAGACCGTGGTCAACGCGCCGCCCGACGGCTACACGCTGCTGTTCGTTCCGGCGTCCGCCGCGGTCAACGTGTCGCTGTTCGAAAACCTTCCGTTCAACCTGCTGCGCGACATCGCGCCGGTCTCCGGCCTGATCGATTTTCCGCTGGTGATGGTCGCAAACCCGTCGCTTCCGGCGCAGACGGTCGCCGAATTCATCACCTACGCCAAGGCCAATCCCGGCAAGATCAGCGTGGGCTCGTTCGGCACCGGCTCGACCTCGCACGTCGCCGGCGAGCTGTTCAAGATGATGACCGGCACCCACATGATTCACGTCCCCTATCGCGGCGGAGCGCCCATGGTCGCCGATCTCATCGGCGGGCAGGTGCAGGTTGCATTCGACGTGCTGACGGGCTCGCTCGCGCACGTGCGATCGGGCTCGCTGCGTGCCTTGGGCATGGCCGGCAAGCACCGGTCCGACGCGCTGCCGCAGGTGCCGACGATCGACGAGACGGTTGCGGGCTACGAGGCGAATTCCTGGTGCGGTGTGGGCGTGCCGAGGGGCACGCCGGCGGAAATCATCGAGCGGCTCAACCGCGAGATCAACGCGGGGCTGGCGAACCCGACGGTGCGCGCGCGGCTTGCCGACGTGGCCACCACGCCCATCGTCTTTAGCCCCGACGCGTTCGGCGCCTACATGGCGTCCGAGGTCGAGAAGTGGGGCAAGGTGGTCCGCCTATCGGGCATCAGGCCGGAATGATCGCACGATCATAACGCGTCCTTGTGGCTATCTTCCGCCGCGCCCATGAATCTCGCCGCGTCATCTGCTAGCGTCGCGGCGCCATGGATGCCGCCCGCCCGATCATTCCCTCCGGCTTCGAATCCGGCCCGAGCGCCGAGGGCGCCGCGCGCGCCACGCCGGTGATGGAGCAATATATCGAGATCAAAGCCGCCAATCCGGATTGCCTGCTGTTCTATCGGATGGGCGATTTCTACGAACTGTTCTTCGAGGACGCCGAGATCGCCGCGCGCGCGCTCGGCATCGTGCTCACCAAGCGCGGCAAGCATCTCGGCCGCGACATCCCGATGTGCGGCGTGCCGGTCCATCGCGCCGACGAATATCTCCATCGCCTGATCGCGCTCGGCCATCGCGTCGCCGTGTGCGAACAGCTCGAGGACCCGGCCGAGGCGAAGAAGCGCGGCGGCAAGAGCGTGGTGCGGCGCGACGTCATCCGCGTGGTCACGCCCGGCACGCTCACCGAGGAGACGCTGCTCGAGGCGAGGCGCAACAACTATTTGCTCGCGATCGCCCGCGCGCGCGGCTCCGCGGGTGAGGAAAGCCGCTTCGCGCTCGCCTGGATCGACATTTCCACCGGCGAGTTCCGTATCGCCGAATGCGACCGCGCCGGCCTTGCCGCCGACATCGCCCGGCTCGAACCGGGCGAGATCATCGTGTCGGACGCGCTCTACGGCGACGCCGCGCTCGCCCCCTATCTGCGCTCGCTGCCGGCGGTGACGCCGCTCGCGCGCGACGTGTTCGACGGAGCGACGGCCGAGCGCAGGCTCGCGACCTATTTCGGCTTGTCGACGACCGAAAGCTTCGGCGCGCTGTCGCGGCTCGAGCTCACGGCCGCCGCCGCCTGCACCAGCTACGTCGAGCGCACGCAGCTGGGAGCGCGCCCGCCGCTGTCCGCGCCCGTGCGCGAGGCGCAAGGAGCGACGCTTTCGATCGACCAGGCGACCCGCAGCAACCTCGAGCTCGTGCGCACGCTCTCGGGCGAGCGCCGCGGATCGCTCCTTGCCGCCATCGACCGCAGCGTGACGGCCGCGGGCTCGCGCCTGCTCGCCCAGCGCCTTGCGGCGCCGCTCACCGATCCCGCCGCGATCGAGCGGCGACACGACGCGGTCGAATTTTTCGTGACCGACGCGGCGGCGCGCGCCGACATGCGCGAGCGCCTGGCGGCGGCGCCCGATCTCGCTCGCGCGCTGGCGCGGCTCGTGCTCGAGCGCGGCGGCCCGCGCGATCTCGCCGCCATCCGCGACGGCATCATCGCCGCTGGCGGGCTTGCGAGTGAGCTCGAGAAGAGCGCGAACGTTGCCGCCGAGCTGGCGCAGGCGGCGCGCGCTCTACGGGGGCTCGATCCCGCGCTCGCCACCGAGCTCAATGCGGCGCTCGCCGAGGAGCTTCCCCACCTCAAGCGCGACGGCGGCTTCGTGCGCGCGGGCTACGTCGCCGCGCTCGACGAAGCGCGCGCGCTGCGCGACGAGTCGCGCCGCGTGATCGCGGCGCTGCAGGCCCGCTACGCCGAAACCACGTCCGTGCGCGTCCTCAAAATCCGCCACAACAACGTGCTCGGCTATTTCGTCGAGGTGACGGCGCAGCACGGCGAGCGGTTGATGGCGCCGCCGCTCAACGCGACCTTCATCCATCGCCAGACGCTCGCCGGTCAGGTGCGCTTCACCACCACCGAGCTGGGCGAGCTCGAAGCCAAGATCGCCAGCGCCGCGGATCGAGCGCTCGGCATCGAGCTCGAGACCTTCGAGCGGCTCGCCGCCAGCGTGACGGCGGCGGCCGCCGCCATCAAGGAAGCGGCCGAGGCGCTGGCGGTCATCGACGTGGCCACGGCCTTGGCGCAATTGGCGGTCGAGCGTCACTACGTGCGGCCACAGATCGACGCCTCGCTCGATTTCGTCATCGAGGGCGGACGGCATCCGGTGGTGGAACAGATGCTCGCCGGCGACGGCGGGCCGTTCGTGGCCAACGACTGCGACCTCTCTGCGCCCGCCTCCGCCGCGAACGGCCGCATCTACCTCGTCACCGGCCCGAACATGGCGGGCAAATCGACCTATCTGCGCCAGAACGCGCTCATCGCGATCCTGGCCCAAATGGGCGGCTTCGTGCCCGCGCGGCAGGCCAAGATCGGCGCCGTCGACCGGCTGTTCTCGCGCGTCGGAGCGGCCGACGACATCGCGCGCGGACGCTCGACCTTCATGGTCGAGATGGTGGAGACCGCCGCCATCCTCAATCAGGCCGGCGAGCGCTCGCTCGTCATTTTGGACGAGATCGGCCGTGGCACCGCCACCTTCGACGGCCTCTCCATCGCTTGGGCCACCATCGAGCATCTGCACGAAACCAACCGCTGCCGCGCCTTGTTCGCCACCCATTTCCACGAACTGACCGCGCTCGCGGCGACGCTGCCGCGCCTGTTCAACGCCACGGTCCGGGTGAAGGAATGGCAGGGCGAGGTCGTGTTCCTGCACGAGGTGGTGCCGGGCGCCGCCGATCGCAGCTACGGCATCCAGGTGGCGAAGCTCGCAGGCCTGCCGCCCGCCGTGATCGCGCGCGCGCAACTCGTTCTCGCCAAGCTCGAAGCCGAGGATCGCGCGTCGCCGCGCGGTTTCGACGATCTGCCGCTTTTTGCCGCAACGCCGCGGCCGGCATCGCCGTCGGCGCGCGACGCGGCAATCGATACCGTCCTCGCTGCGCTGGCGTCGCTTCATCCCGACGAGATGTCGCCGCGCGACGCGCTCGAAGCGCTCTACGCGCTCAAGGCCAAGGCGGCGGAGGATCGTGGACCATGACCAAGCGGCTCGGCGCTTTCGTCTTGCTCGCTGCCCTCGCCGGCGCGGCCGCGGCGCAGGCGCAATCCTATCCCACGCGCACGATCACGCTCACGGTGACGGCCGCCGCCGGCGGCGTCACCGACGTCGTGGCGCGCGCGCTCGGCCAGCGCCTGGCGCAGGCTTGGGGCCAGCAAGTCGTGATCGAGAACAAGGGCGGCGCCGCCCACGTCGTCGGCGCGCAATCCGTGGCCAAGGCCGCGCCCGACGGCTATTCGCTGCTGGTCGCCGAGGCCGGAACCTTCACGATCAATCCCACCCTCTACGGCAACGGCAAACTCCCCTACGACGAGGAGAAGGACTTCATCCCGATCACCGGCATCGTGCGCATCAACCAGGCGCTGCTTGGCCATCCTTCGCTGCCGGCCAACGACGTGCGCGAGCTGATCGAGCTCGCGCGCAAGACGCCGGGCGAGCTCACTTACGGCACCGCCGGGATCGGATCGGCGCCGCACATGAACATGGTGCTGTTCGAGAGCATGGCCGGCGTGAAACTTGTTCCCGTTCACTACCGCGGCGCCGCGCCCGCGCTCACCGACGTCATCGCCGGGCACGTCAATTTGATGTCGGTGAGCGTGAGCCTCGCGTTGCCGCCGTTCCGCACGGGCCAGATCAAGATCTTCGGCGTCGGCAGCGGCAAGCGCATGCCGCTCGCTCCCGACGTTCCGACCGTCGCCGAAAACGGCCTGCCCGGCTACGAAGCGACCACCTGGTTCGGACTGTTCGCGACCGCCGGCACGCCGCAACCGATCGTGACCAAGATCAACGCCGAGGCCGCGAAGATTTTGGCCGATCCGCAATTCCGCGAAAAATTTCTGGCGCCGCAAATGTTCGAGCCGATGGCGAGCTCACCCGAGGAGTTCGCCGATTACATCAAGACGCAGACGCGCAAATGGGCCGAGGTGATCCGCGAGCAGAAGCTCTCGATCGAGAAGTAGCGGTTCGCCCAAGTCAGGCGATGCGCAACCGTGACCGCCGCACGAGCCAAAGCGCGGCGCTCCACGCCATGGTGATCGCAAGGCCAGCCGCGAACGACCACCACGCGCCGATCCACCCGGCGAGATAATGCACTCCGAGAAATCCGAGAGGCAGGCCAACGAGCGCAGGCTGCACATGGGCGAGCACGGCAGCCGCCGCCTTCCCGCCCGCGCGCGGATGCACGATCACCACAAAAGTTGCGAGCACGATGGGGAACACTGCGAACACGCCGGAGGCAAACGAGCCGATCCAATGGCTCGCGGTCGTGACCACGGCGACAACCAGCGCAGCCGCCGCCGCCCGCAGCGGGATGTCGTAACGGGTCCGCCTAACGCTGTTCCTTGGCAGCGCGGCGTCGCGGTAACGCGCCGAGAGCGGGATGGTGAACGCGAAGACGACCGCATTGAGCGCGAGCGCGGTGGCCGGCGTCCACTCGACCAATCGCAAGACCGCCGCGATACCGAACCACAGCAGTGTTGCGACAGCGATGCTGAGGACGATGCCCTGGCGCTGCGCGAGCGCGGTATAGGTGAGCGCGAAGATCGCGACGGCGGCGTTGGCGGCCATGCTGCCGATGGCGGCGGCGGCGACGAAGGCGGGCGGGTGTTCCACCGCCAAGATGATGTAGGTCGCGCTCGCGGCCGTCGGCAGCGCGGCGATGAGCGCGGCGATGAAGGGCCCGCTACGCTCGGCCGCGACCGACACGACGACGACGATCGTCGCTGTCATCGCCACCTTGAGGACGAGGGCGTACCAGAAGAACGGATCGGGGGACATGATTCCTCGCCGTCATTGCCTGGCCCCCGGCATGACGCGTCACGGCCTGCGGGCGTTCGGTAGCGCTCACGCGCGGTTGAGCTTCACCTCGATCGGGGGACCGCTCTTGAGCGTCTGGTAGACGACGCAATAGCGCTCGGTGAGCTTGAGCAGCGCGTCGAGCTTGTCCGGCGGCGCGTCGGTCTCGACGTCGAAGCGCAGGCGAATCGCCGCAAAACCGACCGGCGCATCCTTGGCCACGCCGAGCGTGCCGCGAAAGTCGAGATCGCCTTCGGCCGACACCTTGCCGGACTTGAGCGGAACGTCGAGCGCGGTCGCCACCGCCTTGAGCGTCACGCCGGCGCAGGCAACCAGCGCCTCGAGCAGCATGTCGCCGGAACAAAGTTCGAGCCCGGAGCCGCCGGTGGCGGGATGCAGGCCCGCGACCGCAAGCGCGCGTCCGGTCTCCACCTTGCAGGCGATGTGGGCGTCATCGAGCGTGCCCTTGGCCTTCAAGGTGATGCAGGCGGACTTGGGATCGCCCTTGTAGCGCTCCTTGAGCGGCGCCTGCATGGCGCGCAACGCCGTGGCGTCCATTGGAAACCTCCGTTTCGGACGGCACAGGACAGACGACAGACGCGGGAAAAACGCAAGCGCGATTTCATCCGCTAATTTGTTTGCTCAATCGTCTTAAGCGCTCTCTTCCGCTCGTCCCCGCGAAAGCGGGGACCCAGGGCAACGGTCTGCGGCCTCTGGATTCCCGCTTTCGCGGGAATGAACGGAATGTCACTAGGCGATCGATGTTGCCCGTGCGTCACCACCACAGCCCGCCGCCGGCCGCGGCGCGGGTCTCGCCGTCGTCGGTCACCACCGCGCGGTCGAGCGAGCGGTCGAGCGCCGCCAGCACGCGACGCTTGACGAAGTCGAAGGCGGCGGACTGGCGGTCGCGCGGGCGCGGCAGATCGCACGCGATCTCCTCGTAGACCCGGCCGGGACGCGGCCGCATCACCATCACGCGGTCGGCGAGCACGATCGCCTCATCGACGTCGTGCGTCACCATGACCAGCGTCGGCTTGAAATCGGCCCACAGGTCGAGCAGATGATCCTGCAGGTCGGCGCGGGTGAAGGCATCGAGCGCGGAGAACGGCTCGTCGAGGAGAAGAACCTGCGGCCGCGGCACCAGCGCGCGTGCGATGGCGACGCGCTGGGCTTGGCCGCCGGAGAGTTCGCGCGGCCAAACCCTCGCCTTCTCGGTCAGGCCGACGCGGTCGAGCGCGCCCGCCACGCGCGTCCTTCGTTCCGCCTTCGGATATTGCTCCAGGCCGAAGCCGACGTTGTCGGCGACGCGCAACCAGGGCAGCAGGCGCGGCTCCTGGAAGACGATGCCGATCTTTTCATGCGGCGCGGTAATCACCGTCCCGTCGAGCACGACCTTGCCCTGGGTCGGCGTGTCGAGCCCCGAGATCGCGCGCAACATGGTCGACTTGCCGCAGCCGGAGCCGCCGATGGTGACGAGAATTTCGCCGGGCGCGACCGCGAGCGAGAGGCCCTCGAGCGCGCGCACGCCGTTGGGATAGGTCTTGCCGACGCGATCGAGAACCAGCATCGGGCGTCCCTTCACGTGCGCGCGAACCGGTCTTCCCAGCGCAGGAAGGGCGACGACACCAGCACGATGAGCCAGTCGGTCGCCTTGCCCAGAATGGCGAAGGCGACGATGGCGGCGACGATCTGCGCCGGCTTGCCCAGCTGCTGGCCGTCGATGAGGAGGAAGCCGAGCCCGGTCGAGGCGCCCAGAAATTCCGCCGCCACCACGAACATCCAGCCCAGCCCAAGCCCGGCACGCAGCGAGATCACGTAGGTCGGCATCACCGCCGGCAACAAGATCCGGCGCACCATGGCAGGGCCGGACAGACGAAACACGCGGCCGACCTCGACGATCTTGCGATCGACCGACATCACCGACGCCCATCACGCCGAGATAGACCGGGAAGAACACGCCGACCGCGATCAGAATGACCTTGGACGCCTCGAAAATGCCGAACCACAGGATGAACAGCGGCACCCAGGCGATCGAGGGGATCGAGCGCAAGGCCTGCAGGGTCGGATCGACGAGGCGATGCGTCAGCGCCGAATAGCCGGTGATCGCGCCGAAAATCGTTCCGGCCGCGACGCCGAACACAAATCCCCACGCGACGCGCCAGAGCGTGGCGAAGGCGTGCTGCGCAAGCTCGCCGGTCGCGGTGAGGTCGGTAAACGTGTTCCAGATCACCGACGGCGGCGGCACCAGGCGCCCGTTGGACAAGCCCATGCGCACCGCGATTTCCCACAACACGGCGAGCGCCACCGGCAGCAACAATCCGAGCGCGGGCCGCAGCACGCGCGCGGATCCTGCTTTCGACGCCGCCTGTGACAGCTCGGCTTGTTCGACGCCCGCGGTCATGGAGACAAGAGACACGGCACGGCCTTCCAATGCAATATCACCAATCCCGACTCGCGAAACGCTACGCGCGGGGCGCACACGTCATACCGAATCCGACTCGTCAGCTCATGTACTGTCGTCCCCGCGAGGGGCACCCCGCGACGCTTGCGTCGCGGGGACCCCGTTGCGGGGACCCATAACCACCGCCTCTGGAATATGGGTCCCCGCGTGCGCGGGGACGACGGCTGGAGTCGATCAGGCGGATTTCGTATCAATTCGCGGCCGTCACGTAGCGATCGTCGATGAGGTCGTCGACCGACTTCTTGACGTCGACACTGGCGCCGATCACGCCCGCCTTCTGCAGCGCAAGGCCGGCTTCGAGGATCGATTCGCGTTGCGCCGGGCCGACCTTGTTGTGGGTGAGCTCGGTGCGCTCCTTGAGCTGCTTGTCGACGACGGCATCGGGCAGCTTGGTAACGGCGATGAAGGTTTTCTTGAGCTCATCGTAGTTGGCGAGCGAATACTTGCGCGCCTCCTCGTAGGCCGAGATCACCCGCCGCACGATATCGGGGTGATCCTTGGCGAACTCCTCGCGCACATTGAGGATGCCCCAGGTGTTGGCGTCGCGGTTGCGGTAGAACAGCCGCGCGCCTTCGTTCACTTCGTGCTGCGCCATCATCGGGTCGAGGCCGGCCCAGGCATCGACGTCGCCGCGGATCAGCAGGTTGCCGCCGTCGGCGTGCTGCTGCACCAGCACCGGCGTGATGTCCTTGTCGGAGAGGCCGGCGGCGAGCAGCGCGCGTACCGTGAAAATGTGCGGATCGGTGCCGCGCACCATGGCGACTTTCTTGCCCTTGAGGTCCGCAACCTTGTTGATGGCGCTGTCCTTGGTGGCGACGAGCGCGGTCCATTCCGGCCGCGAATAGACGTAGACCGACTTGATCGGATTGCCGTTGATCCTGGCAACGAGCGCGGCCGAGCCGGCGGTCGAACCGAAATTGATCGATCCGGCGTTGAGGAATTGCAGCGCATTGGACGAGCTGTTGGTCTGCACCCAGACGACCTTGATGCCGTCCTTGGCGAACTCCTTCTCCAGGAAGCCTTTATCCTTGAGCAGCATCGACACCGGGTTATAGGTCGCCCAGTCGACGTAGATTTCCTTGGGATTGTCGGCGGCGGCGAGCGGCGTGCTCGCCAGCACGGCGAGCGCGAGCGCGCAGGCGACAAGCGAACGGCGAGAAAATTCGGTCATGACGACCTCCATGCGTTCGAACCTTGACCGCGGTCGCGCGCGGGAAGGCCGGTTGATGAAGGCGGGATTTTTTGCCCGCCGTCAGCCTGGCGAGGGGGCGGGCCCCGCGCTTTAGCTGCATTTGTTAAGCGCCCGCAAGCTGCTTGCTCAAATCGGCGCTAGATTTATTTCTTAGGAAGCAGGATCGGAGGCGTCAATGAGAATTATTTGTTGTCTCTTCGCCGTGCCATAGTAATTATTTTTATTCTGGCGGCGCCTCGCGCCATTCTCCGCTGTCGTCCCCGCGCATAGCGCGTCGTTAAGGGCGTTCACGCCCGTCTTCGACGGGCTATGGACGCGCGTAAACGCGCTTATGCTGGGGACCCATATTCCAGAGGCGGTGGTTATGGGTCCCCGCAACGGGGTCCCCGCGACGCGAGCGCCGCGGGGTGCCCCTCGCGGGGACGACCGGGGATGGATTTCGGTATGACACAGCGCCTGCGCTCCGCTATCCCGGTGGACCCATGCTGACCTTGACCGATCAGGTTTCGCCCGAAGCCGAAATTTTCGATGCGGTTGCCATCGCGGCCGAACTCGAACAGCTGGCGGCCGTCCACGCCGGCGGCGAGCACGAACTCAGATTGGCGGTGTCGCGGCGGTTGCGGGCCGCGCTCGCGCACGGGCGCGCCGCGGCCGAGCGGCTGCTCATCGCCGACCGCCACGGGCGCCGTTGCGCCGAGCGGCTAAGCCTTATGCAGGACGAGATCGTGCGCGTGGTGTACGAGTTCGCGACCAAGCACCTCTACCCGGCGCAGAACCCTTCCGAGGCCGAGCGCATGGCGATCGTCGCCACCGGCGGCTACGGCCGCGGCGTGCTGGCGGCCGGCTCCGACATCGATCTCCTCTTCCTGCTTCCCTACAAGCAGACGGCCTGGGGCGAATCCGTCGCCGAAACGATCCTCTATTGCCTTTGGGACATGGGGCTCAAGGTCGGCCACGCCACGCGCACGGTCAACGAGTGCATCCGCCAGGCCAGGGCCGACATGACCATCCGCACCTCGCTGCTCGAGGCGCGCTTTCTCCTCGGCGATCACAAGCTCTTCGACGAACTCGTCGCACGTTTCGACAAGGACGTGGTGCAGGGCACCGCGGCGGAATTCGTCGCCGCCAAGCTCGCCGAGCGCGAGGAACGCCACCGGCGCGCCGGCCAGTCCCGCTATCTGGTCGAGCCCAACGTCAAGGACGGCAAGGGCGGCCTGCGCGACCTGCACACGCTCTACTGGATCGCCAAATACGTTTATCGCGTGCGCGAGCGCGAGGAATTGATCGCATTGGGCGTCTACGACCCGCGCGAATACCGCCGCTTCCGCCGTTGCGGCGATTTCCTCTGGGCGGTGCGCTGCCACATGCACTTCCTCACCGGCCGTGCCGAGGAGCGGCTCTCCTTCGACATCCAGCGCGAGATCGCGGTGCGGCTCGGCTACACCGAGCATCCGGGGCTGCGCGACGTCGAGCGCTTCATGAAGCATTACTTCCTCATCGCCAAGGACGTCGGCGACCTCACCGCCATTCTCTGCGCCAAGCTCGAGGACAGCCACGCCAAGGCCATGCCGGTGCTGAGCCGGATGATGGCGAGGTTCCGTCCGCGGGCCCGCCACACGCTGAGCGATAGCGAGGATTTCGTCGTCGACCACAACCGCATCAACGTCGCCGACGAGAACGTGTTCAAGCGCGACCCCGTCAATCTCATCCGCATCTTCCATCTCGCGCAGAAATACAATCTGGCGTTCCATCCCGACGCCATGCACGTCGCCACGCGCTCGCTCAAGCTCATCGACCAGACGCTGCGCGACAACGAGGAGGCGAACCGCCTGTTCCTCGAAATCCTGACCTCGAAAAACGACGGCGAGACGGTGCTGCGACGGATGAACGAGGCCGGCGTGCTGGGCCAATTCGTGCCCGCCTTCGGCCGCATCGTCGCGATGATGCAGTTCAACATGTACCACCACTACACGGTGGACGAGCATCTCCTGCGCTGCATCGGAGTTCTCTCCGACATCGAGGCCGCGCGAACCGAGGACACCAAACTGGCGAACGAGCTGATGCGGAGCATTCAGCCGCGGCACCGCGAACTGCTCTACGTCACGCTGTTCCTGCACGACATCGCCAAGGGCCGGATCGAGGACCACTCCATCGCCGGCGCCCGCGTCGCGCGCAACCTTTGCCCGCGGCTGGGCTTCTCGCCGGCGGAGACGGAAACCGTCGCCTGGCTCATCGAAGTGCACCTGCTGATGTCGACGGTCGCCCAGTCGCGCGATCTATCCGACCGGGTGACGATCGAGAACTTCAGCGCGGCGGTGCAGTCGGTCGAGCGGCTCAAGCTGCTCACCATTCTCACCGCCGCCGACATCAAGGCGGTCGGGCCCGGGGTGTGGAACGGCTGGAAGGCGCAGCTCATTCGCACGCTCTATTACGAAACCGAGCCGGTGCTGACCGGCGGATTTTCCGAAGTCAACCGCGCGCAGCGCGTGGCCGTGGCGCAAGCCGAGTTCCGCGCCGAGCTCACCGACTGGACGGCGGCCGAGGTCGACGCCTATATCGCGCTGCATTATCCGGCCTATTGGCTCAAGGTCGATCTGCCGCAAAAAATCGCCCATGCGCGTTTTCTGCGCTCGGCGGCGCAAGCCGGAAAGTCGCTCGCAACCTCGGTGGCGTTTCCGGCCGCGCGCGGGGTGACCGAACTCACCGTGCTGGCGCCCGACCATCCTTGGCTGCTCTCGATCATCGCCGGCGCCTGCGCGGTCGCCGGCGCCAACATCGTCGATGCCCAGATCTTCACCACCACCGATGGGCGCGCATTCGACACCATCTCGGTATCGCGCGAGTTCGAGCTCGACGACGATGAGGCGCGCCGCGCGGCGCGGATCACCGATTCGATCGAAAAGGCGTTGCGCGGCGACCTCAAGCTGCCGGAAGTCGTCGCCCAGCGCGCGATCGCGAAGGGACGGCTCAAAGCATTCGCCGTCCCGCCCGAGGTGACCGTCAACAACGGATGGTCGAACCGCTACACCATGGTCGAGGTGATCGGGTTAGACCGTCCCGGCTTGTTGTTCGAGGTGACGGCGACCTTGTCCAAGCTCAACCTCAATATCGCCTCTGCCCACGTCGCGACCTTCGGCGAACGCGTGGTCGACGTGTTCTACGTCACCGATCTGTTCGGGGCGAAGATCACCGCCGCGACGCGGCAGGCGACCATCAAGCGCGCGCTCATCGCCTTGCTGACGCCGGCGCCCGCGGTGGCGGAGCGGCCGGCCAAGGGCGCGGCGGCGGGCTGAGTTGCCCGCCGCGCTTACGGGCTCACGCGTTTTGGTTGTGCCACTCCCTGTAAATAACAGGCCGGAAACAGGGGATCGGGGCCGGCGATCTTTTCCCACAGCCGCAGGTTGGTCCTTCGCGCGAACTAAGCGATTGTCGTCCCGGCCGAGCGCAGCGAGAGCCGGGACCCATAACCACGGGCGGTGATTATGGGTCCCCGCAACGGGGTCCCCGCGACGCAAGCGTCGCGGGGTGCCCCTCGCGGGGACGACCGTAATGCCGACCGCGTTCGTACCCCTATTCACTTTTCAAACAGCCCATCTCGTTCCCGCGACGCATGTCTGCGCCCGGGGTTTGCAACTTTGCTTCGCGCACCCGAATCGAGGGGTGGGCGGAGCGCCGAGAGACGTTCGGGTGCTTGCGAGGCACCCGTGGGGCGTATCATGACGCGATACGCCAGGCGCTTGCGAGGCGCCTTGCGTCCCATAGCGCGTCAAGACACGCGTGAACGCGCCTATGACGCGGGACGCTCGCCTCTCGGCGCTCCACCGTGGCGGTTTTAGGCTCCCGGGGCCGCGCTTCTCTCACCGGCATTGGCGCCGGATCGGATACAGCGAGCTCCTCGCACCCAGGTCGTAGTGCCTGGAGGGCGGGGTCCCGAGCCTCCCGAGGCGAGCGGTTACGGAGCCACCCGCCGCAGGACGCCACGCCTCGCTCCGCATTCAGGATCGTCTCTAGAACACGCCCTCAATGAGCGAGGCTGGGAATGGTTCTAGCATCGCTTCGAATTGTAGTCAAGTGAAAAATTCGTTCTGTAGGCGGAAAACGTCTTCCGCGCACGCATCCGATCGCGCGTCCCGAATCGCCGCGCACGTGATCTCGTGTCCCGGGCGCAGCGCAGCACAAGCGCAGCGACGTTGGTGCGCTGCAGAACCGGGACCGTTCCAGACACCGCCTGCGCGACGGTCCCGGATCAGCGGTGCACCGCTCCGCAGCGCAATCAAGCTTGCGCAGATTGCGTAAACTTATCTGCGCTGCTCCGCGCTGCACCGCATCCGGGACACGCAGAGTGGCTCATGCCGGCGCCGGCACGGTGCGATACGCGTGGTGACGCGTGTTCCTGCTGTGGCGGGAAAGCCGCAGGACGCGGCAATCGCCATTGCGACCCACAGCCCTGCATTGATCCGCTCCCGTTGCGCCCGTAGGATCACGTAAGGGGGAATCCAAACGTCCGTTTGAGATGTCGGCAAGAGGGGTCGCACGCCGCCGGTAGAGCCGGGCGGTCGCGCGCGGGGGCTTGAAGTCATGCGTTCACGTCGCACACGTGCGATGGCACGGCGCGGTGCGCCGCGTCAGCGGTGGACGCAAGATACTTCCGTTTGCGACAGCGTGATTTCGCCGGCGCCGGCGCGAACATGCCTCCTGACACGGCGCGGCGCGCTGACGGCCGGCCTGCTGCTGGGAACCTGCCTGTCGCCACTCGGGAGCGGGTCTGCCTGGGCCGTTGACGTGGCGAACGAGACGGCTCTGCGCAACGCCATCTTCGCGGCCAACGGCGGCGGCGACAGCAACATCAACGTCACGGCCAACATCACGCTGACGCAGTCGCTGCCGATGATCACCAGCAGCGTGACGGTGACGGGCAACGGCAACGTGCTCAACGCCAACAACGCCGGCCGCGCCTTCTTCGTGCAGTCCGGCACGGCGGCGATCTCCAATCTCACGATCAACAACGCCGTGGCGCAGGGCGGCGCCGGCGGCAGCGCGACCGGCGGCGGCGCTGGCGGTGGACTGGGCGCCGGCGCCGCGGTGTTCGTGAACACCGGCGCGGCCGCCAGCCTGACCAACGTGACGGTGGGCAATGCCTCGGCGACCGGCGGCGCCGGCGGCAACGGCGCCGCCGGCAGCAACGGCGCCGGCGGTGGCGGCGGCCTGGGCGGTGCCGGCGGCAGCGCCGGGACCGGCGCCGGCGGCGGCGGCGGATATGCGGGAGCGGGCGGCAGCAACGTGGGCGGCACCGTCGGCGCCGGCGGCGGCGGCGAGTTCGGCGCCGGCGGCAATAGCACCGGTTCCGGCGGCGGCGGCGGCGGCGGGCAGCAAGGCACCGGCGGAAACGGTAGCTCCTCCGGCGGCGGTGGCGGCGGCGGCGCAACGACGGCCGGCCAACCCGGATCCGGCAGCAGCGGCGGCGCCGGCGGCCCGCCTCAGGGCGGCAGCGGCGGCAGCGTCAACGTGGCCGGCGGCAATGGTGCCGCACTGGGCGGCGGCGGCGGAAGCGGAAGTACCCCCTCCAGTGGCGGTGGCGGTGCCGGCGGGCTCTCGGGCGGCGGCGGCGGCGGCGGCGGCAATTCGCCTGCCGGCGCCGGCGGCATCGGCGGCGGCGGCGGCGGTGCCTCCGTCCGCCCCGGCGGTACCGGCGGCGATTTCGGCGGCGGCGGCGGCGCTACCTTCAGCACCGCGGGTGCCGGTGGCTACGGCGGCGGCGGCGGCGGCGCCACCACGCTCGCTGGCTTTGGCGCAAGGGGCGGCAACGGCGGTTTCGGCGGCGAGGGCAGGACCCTGTACCTGCAGGGCGGGACGGTGCTCAGCGGCACGCAGACGCTGGCGGGGGCCGATGCGGTGGCCGGTGCCGGCGGTCTCACCCAGAGTGGCTCGGGCACGCTGACCCTGACCGGAAACAATGCGAACTACACCGGCGCCACCACGGTGACGGGCGGCCTGATCAACTTCAATGCCGCCAACAACTTCGGCTCCGGGCAGATCACCCTGAACGGCGGCGGCCTGCAATGGGCGAGCAGCACCAGCACCGACATCTCCTCGCGCCTGGCGCCGCTCGGCGCCGCCGGCGGCACGTTCGACACCAATGGTAACAACGTCGCCCTTGCCTCTTCCCTTTCCGGCAGCGGCGGCCTGACCAAGGCTGGCACCGGCACGCTAACGCTCTCGGCCGCCAACAGCTATTTGGGCGGGACGACCGTGAATGCCGGCACCTTGCAGACGTCGGGCGCCGGCACACTCGGCAATACCGGCAATGCGACGACGGTGAACGGCGCTACCGCGATTCTCGATCTCGGCGGCACGCCGCAGACCCAGAACGGCGGTGTGACACTGCAGGGCGGCGGCACCATCCAGAACGGCACGCTGTCGTCGGCGGGCGTCTTCGACCTGCAGGCGGGTACCGTGAGCGCGGCGCTCGCCGGCACCGGCGGTCTGACCAAGACCGGCGCCGGTACGGTGACGCTGTCGGGCAACAACTTGTATTCCGGCGGTACTGCGCTCAACGCCGGCACGCTGGCGGTCGCCTCGAGCACGGCGCTGGGGACGGGCGACCTCACCTTTGCGAATGGCACCACGTTGCAGGCCGCGGCCAATGGGCTCTCGCTCGCCAACGCGATGACGCTCAACGGCACCAGCACGGTGGATACGCAGGCGAATGCGCTCACGCTCGCCGGCAACCTCGTCGGCACCGGTGGGCTGACCAAGATCGGCGCGGGCACGCTGACGCTCGCGGGCCCGAGCACCTACACCGGCGCAACCAACGTCAACGCCGGCACCTTGCAGGCGGGCGTCGCGAATGCCTTCTCGCCGCTGAGCGCGTTTACGGTCGCGAGCGGCGCCACGCTCGACTTCAACGGTTTCGACCAGGCCGTCGGCTCGCTCGCCGGCGCGGGCGCGGTCACGCTCGGCGCGGCCACGCTCTTCACCGGCGGCGACAACACCAGCACGACGTTTTCCGGCACCATCTCCGGCAGCGGCGGGCTGACCAAGATCGGTCCCGGCACGCTGACGCTCACCGGCGCCAGCACCTATGCCGGCGGCACCATGATCGCCGGCGGGCTCGTCAACTTCAATTCGGCGAGCAATTTCGGCACCGGCCCGATCCTGCTCAACGGCGGCGGGCTGCAATGGGCCGCGGGCACCACGACCGACATCTCCTCCCGCCTCTTCCCCTTCGGCGCGGACGGCGCGACCTTCGACACCAACGGCAACACCGTCACGCTCGCCTCCGCGCTCGCCGGTATCGGCGGAGTCACCAAGCTTGGCGCCGGCACGCTGGTGTTATCGGGCATCGACACCTATCGCGGGCCGACCACCGTCGCCGCCGGCACGCTGACCGTGAACGGCTCGATCGCCAACTCCGCGGTGACGGTGAATTCGGGCGCGACGCTTTCCGGCATCGGCACTGTAGGCGGGCTCACGATCAACAGCGGCGCCACGTTTGCGCCCGGCAACTCGCCCGGCACCATGACGGTCGCCGGCAATCTCGCGTTCCAGTCGGGCGCGCTCTATGTCGTGCAGGTCACTTCATCGACAGCGTCGAGCACCAATGCGAGCGGCAGCGCCACGCTCGCCGGCACCGTGCAGGCGGCGTTCGCCGCGGGCAGCTATGCGACGCGGACGTATACGATCCTGTCGGCGGCGGGCGGGCTCGGCGGCACCACGTTCAACACGCTGACCACGAGCAATCTCCCCGGCGGCTTCTCTGCGTCGCTGAGCTACACCGCAACCGACGCGATTCTCAACCTCACCGCCACGCTTGGACAGCTCAGCGGGCCCAGCATCGGCCCGAGCGCGCCGAGCGGACCAGGCGCGCTCGCCTGCGCCTTCAGCCTCAACCAGTGCAACGTCGCCAACGCGCTCAACGCCTTCTTCAACAACGGCGGCGCGCTACCGCCTGCATTCGTGACCATCTTCAGGTTGACCGGCGCCAATCTCGGCAACGCGCTCTCGCAGCTCTCTGGCGAGGCCGCGACCGGCGCCCAGCAGGGCGCGTTCCAGCTCACCAACCAGTTCCTCGGCATCATGCTCGATCCCTTCGTCGACGGCAGAAGCGGCGCGAGCAGCGGCGGCGCCATCGGCTTTGCGCCCGCGCGCGCAGAGCTGCCCGAGGACATCGCGCTCGCTTACGCGAAGATATTGAAAGAGCCGCCGAAGCCGCCAAGCTTCGAGCAGCGCTGGAGCGTGTGGGGCGCGGGCTATGGCGGCAGCAATCGCACGTCAGGCGATCCCACGATTCTCGGCAGCCACGATCTCTCCGCCACCACCGCGGGCGGCGCGGCCGGGCTCGATTACCGGCTCGCGCCCGGCACGGTCGTTGGTTTTGCGCTCGCCGGCGCCGGCACCAATTGGGGCCTGGCGCAGGGGCTGGGCGGCGGCAAGAGCGATGCGTTCCAGGCCGGCGTCTACGGCACGACACGATGGGGCTCGGCCTATGTCGCGGCGGCCTTGGCCTTCACCAATCACTGGATGTCGACCGACCGCTTCGCCTTTGCCGGCGACCATCTCAGCGCGAGCTTCAACGCGCAGTCGTTCGGCGGCCGCGTCGAAAGCGGCTACCGCTTCGCGACCGTCTATGGCGGGCTCACGCCTTACGCCGCGATCCAGGCACAGAACTTCCGCACGCCGTCCTACACTGAAACCGATCTCACCAACGGCGGGTTTGCGCTCGGCTTTAATTCACGCAACGCGACCGACACCCGAAGCGAGTTGGGCGGACGCTTCGATCGTCTGCTGCTGCTCAATGCCGAGGCCGCGCTGACCCTGCGCACGCGCGTGGCGTGGGCGCACGACTGGATCAGCGATCCCTCGCTCGCCGCGCTGTTCCAGACGCTTCCAGGCGCGAGCTTCGTCGTCAACGGCGCGACGCCGGCAAAGAATTCCGCGCTCACCTCCGCCGGCGCCGAGCTTCGCCTCGCCAACGGCGTCGTGCTGCTCGCCAAATTCGACGGCGAGTTCGCCTCCCACGCCTCCACCTACGCCGGCACCGGCACGGTGCGATACACGTGGTGACGTTGCGCTCGTGTCCCGGGCGCAGCGCAGCGTGGAGCGAAGCGGAACGGTGCGCTGCAGACCCGGGACCGTTCCAGACACCGCCTGCGCGACGGTCCCGGATCAGCGGTGCACCGCTACGCAGCGCAATCAATCTTGCGCAGATTGCATAAACTTATCTGCGCTGCTCCGCGCGGCACCCCGTATCCACGACCCACAAGGAAGGGTTGTGAAATTGTTCCACGGCGTGGCGAGAAGGCCACAGGCTGGGGCAATCGTGCCGAGGCGCGCAACCATAAATTGATCCCGGCCGACGGTCGGCGTAGCGTTGCGGCGGGCGAATATCCGTCGGCACGACGGGAAGGCGATCGGCTGCGTCGGGCTTCCGGCGATGGCGCGGGGGGCCCAAGTCATGCGTTCGCATCGCAGGGGACGTGCAGCCGGCGCGCACGCGCGCAGGCGGATCGTGCGCTCCCCGTTGTCGAGCGCCGCGCTGGCCGGTGTGATCGCCGCGGCGCTGCTCGCGGCGGGTCCGGCCTACGCGACGGACTTCGTGGTCGGCACCGATGCGCAGTTGCGTAGCGCGATCACTAGCGCCGGCAATGGCGACCGCATCATCTTCGGCAACAACATCACGCTGATTGCCGACCTGCCGGCGGTGCAGACCAACGTCACCATCATCGGCAACAACAACACGCTCTCGGGCAACAACCAGTTCCGCGGCCTGTTCATCGGCGCGTGGACGCCCGGCACGGCGACGCAAGTCGCGGTCACTGTCGCCATCCAGGACCTTGTGATCGCTAACGCCACGGCGCGGGGCGGCGGCTTGGGCGGCTTTGGCGGGAGCGGCGGCGGCGGCGGTGCCGGGCTCGGGGGTGCGATCTTCGTCGCCAATCTCGCCAACGTTTCGGCGAGCAACGTCACGCTTTCCAGCAACAGCGCCCAGGGGGGCAGCGGCAGCCTAGCAATTGGGGGCTTCAGCGGAGGCGGCGGTGGCGGCATGGGCGGCGTGGGCGGCGGCGGCTTCGGCGGCGGCGGCGGCGGCCTGGGCAGCGGCGCGAATGGAGGAGCGGGTGGAGGAGGAGGCTCGTTGCTTGGGGCGGCCGGCATCGCCACCGGGGCCGCGCCCGGCGGCAACGGCGGCGCGGGCGGCGGCGCGGGCGGCACCGCGGGGGGCGGCGGCGGCGGCTTCGGCGGCGGCGGCGGCGGCGGCGCCGGCATGGGCGGTGCAATCTTCGTGCAGTCGGGCGGCAGTCTCACCCTCGGCGGCCCGCTCACCGTCAACGGCAACAACGTCAGCGGCGGCCTCGGGGCGACCGCAACGGGCAACGGCTCGGCCTTCGGCTCCGGCTTCTTCCTCAACGGCAGCGGCACCTTCACCTTCTCGCCGTCGACCGGTCAGTCACAGACCGTCTCCGACGTGATCGCGGACGAAGCCGGCAGCGGCGGCTCCAGCAGCAACCAATGGTTACTCAGCAAGATTGGCGCCGGCACGCTGACGCTCTCGGGCACGAACACATATTCCGGCGGCACGAGCGTCACCGGCGGCCTGATCAATTTCAGTTCGGCGAACAATTTCGGTTCGGGCTTAATCACGCTCAACGGCGGCGGGCTACAGTGGGCGTCGGGCACGACGACCGACATTTCCACCCGGCTCGCGGCCTTCGGCGCCGGCGGCGCAACGTTCGACACCAACGGCAACAACGTCACGCTTGCTGCCTCCCTCTCCGGCCCCGGCGGCCTGACCAAGATCGGCGCTGGCACGCTGACGCTGTCAGGCACGAGCGGCTACACCGGGACGACCAACGTCAATGCGGGTACGCTGCAGGCCGGCGCGACCAACGCCTTCGCCGCGAGCAGCGCGTTCACGGTTGCGAGCGGCGCCACGCTCAATCTCGCGAGCTTCAATCAGACCATCGGCTCACTCGCCGGCGCCGGCAGCGTGATCCTGGGCTCGGCTACGCTCACCGCAGGAGGCGACAACACCAGCACGACGTTTGCGGGAGGCATCTCCGGCGCCGGCGGCCTCATGAACGGGACCTCAGCCAGCTCCGCGGTGATCACCAGCAGCGGTGGCGGTGTTCTCTTGCAGTTCGCAGACACCAGCAACGCCGCCAACGCGACCATCACCACCAACAACGGCGCGAGCACCCAATTCTTCGGCAACAGTACCGGCGGCAATGCCCAGTTCATCACCAATGCGTCCGGAACGGTCGATTTCTCCGGCACCTCCGGCCCGGCCGGGAACAACCAGATCACGGCCGGCTCGATCGCGGGCGCCGGCACGTATTCGCTGGGCTCCAACCAGCTCACCGTCGGCGGCAATAATCTTTCCACCACGGTGAGCGGCACGATCCAGGATGGCGGCAGTTCCGGCGGCAGCCTCGCCTCCCTGGTGAAGGTCGGCACGGGCACGCTGACGCTGACCGGCGCGAACACGTATACCGGCGGCACGATCGTCAACGCCGGCACGCTGGCGGTCGGGTCGAGCACGGCGTTGGGGACGGGCGACCTCACCTTTGCGAATGGCACCACCCTACAGGCCGCGGCCAATGGGCTCTCGCTCGCCAACGCGATGACGCTCAACGGCACCGGCACGGTGGATACGCAGGCGAATGCGCTCACGCTCGCGGGCAACATCGTCGGCAGCGGCGGGCTGACCAAGATCGGCGCGGGCATCCTGACGCTGTCGGGCCCGAGCACCTATACCGGCGCGACCAACGTCAATGCCGGCACCTTGCAGGCGGGCGTCGCCAACGCCTTCTCGCCGCTGAGCGCGTTTACGGTCGCGAGCGGCGCCACGCTCGACTTCAACGGTTTCGACCAGGCCGTCGGCTCGCTCGCCGGCGCGGGCGCGGTCACGCTGGGCGCGGCCACGCTCTTCACCGGCGGCGACAACACCAGCACGACGTTTTCCGGCACGATCTCCGGCAGCGGCGCGCTGTTCAAGATCGGTCCCGGCACGCTGACGCTCACCGGCACCAGCACCTATGCCGGCGGCACGATGATCGCCGGCGGCCTCGTCAACTTCAATTCGGCGGGCAATTTCGGCACCGGCCCGATCCTCCTCAATGGCGGCGGGCTGCAATGGGCCGCGGGCACGTCGACCGACATCTCCTCCCGCCTCGCCCCCTTCGGCGCGGACGGCGCGACGTTCGACACCAACGGCAACACCGTGACGCTCGCCTCCGCCCTCTCCGGTATCGGCGGAGTCACCAAGCTTGGCGCCGGCACGCTGGTGTTGGCAGGCACCGACACCTGTAGGGGGCCGACCACCGTCGCCGCCGGCACGCTGACCGTGAACGGCTCGATCGCCAACTCGGCGGTGACGGTGAATTCGGGCGCGACGCTTTCCGGCATCGGCACTGTCGGCGGGCTCACGATCAACAGCGGCGGCACGTTTGCGCCCGGCAACTCCCCCGGCACCATGACCGTGCAAGGCAATCTCGCGTTCCAGTCCGGCGCGCTCTATCTGGTGCAGGTCACTTCATCGACCGCGTCGAGCACAATTGCGACCGGCAGCGCCTCGCTCGCCGGCACGGTGCAGGCGGCGTTCGCCGCGGGCAGCTATGCAACGCGCGCCTACACCATCCTGTCGGCGGCGGGCGGGCTCGGCGGCACCACGTTCAACACGCTGACCACTATCAGTCTGCCCGCCGGCTTCACGGCATCGCTGAGCTACACCGCAACCGACGCGATTCTCAACCTCACCGCCACCCTTGGACAGCTCAGCGGGTCGAACACACCGAGCGGCCCCGGCGCGCTCACCTGCGCCTTCAGCCTCAACCAGTGCAACGTCGCCAACGCGCTCAATGCCTTCTTCAACAACGGCGGCGCGCTGCCGGCCAATTTCGTCGCTCTGTTTAATCTCACCGGCGCCAATCTCGCCAACGCGCTCACATTATTGTCGGGCGAAGCGGCGACCGGCGCGCAGCAGGGCGCGTTCCAGCTCACCAACCAGTTCCTCGGCATCATGCTCGATCCCTTCGTCGACGGCAGAAGCGGCGTCGGTGGCGGCGGCGCCATCGGCTTTGCGCCCGCGCGCGAAGAGCTGCCGGAGGACATCGCGCTCGCCTACGCAAAGATATTGAAAGAGCCGCCGAAACCGCCAAGCTTCGAGCAGCGCTGGAGCGTGTGGAGCGCGGGCTATGGCGGCAGCAATCGCACCAGCGGCGACGTGACGGTGGTTGGCAGCCACGATTTGTCCGCACGCACCGCCGGCGGCGCAGCAGGCCTCGATTATCGTCTCGCGCCCGGCACGGTGGTGGGCTTCGCGCTCGCCGGCGCTGGCACCAATTGGGGCCTGGCGCAGGGGCTCGGCACCGGCAAGAGCGATGCCTTCCAGGCCGGCGTCTACGGCACGACACGATGGGGGCCGGCCTATGTCGCGGCGGCCTTGGCCTTCACCAACCATTGGATGTCGACCGACCGCTTCGCCTTTGCCGGCGACCATCTCAGCGCGAGCTTCAACGCGCAGTCGTTCGGCGGCCGCGTCGAAAGCGGCTATCGCATCGCCACCATCTATGGCGGGCTCACGCCCTACGCCGCGATCCAGGCGCAAAACTTCCGCACGCCGTCTTACAGCGAGGCCGATCTCACCAGCGGCGGTTTTGCGCTCGGCTTTAATTCACGCAACGCGACCGACACCCGAAGCGAGCTGGGCGGGCGCTTCGACCGCCTGTTGCTGCTCAACCCCGAGGCCGCGCTCACCTTGCGCACGCGCGTGGCCTGGGCGCACGACTGGATCAGCGACCCCTCACTCGCCGCGCTGTTCCAGACGCTGCCGGGCGCGAGCTTCGTCGTCAACGGCGCGACGCCGGCGAAAAACTCCGCGCTCACCTCGGCCGGCGCCGAGCTTCGGCTTGCCAACGGCGTCGTGCTGCTCGCCAAATTCGACGGCGAGTTCGCCTCCCACTCATCCACCTACGCCGGCACCGGCACGGTGCGATATGCGTGGTGAAATGAAATCCGGTTGATCGGTCATGTAACTGTCGTCCCCGCGTAAGCGGGGACCCATAACCACCGGCTCTGGAATATGGGTCCCCGCTTCCGCGGGGACGACGGCAAAGTACGCTACGCAAGAAGCTTCGCGCTGCACCGCATCCGGGACACGATCCGGTAACGCCCCCTTAAATCACCCGCATTAGCCTGCCGCGGGGGTGGGACCCGCGGGAGGCGACGATGGGGCTGCGAAGGGGCAATGCGCGCCGCGCGCCTGCGCGCGATGCCGGCCCGGCGGCGCCGGCGACGGAACGCCCGCGCGGCAAGCAATGGAAATGGGGCCGGCGCAAAGGCGCCGCGCGTTCACCGCTGCGGCGCCTCGTCTATTGGTCGCTCGTGCTCGGCGTGTGGGCGCTGATCGCGGCGCTTGGATCGATTGCATTCGTCGTCTCGACACTGCCGCCGATTCAATCGCTCGAAGTTCCCAAGCGCCCGCCGACGGTCGAGATCGTCGGCCTCGACGGCCGGCCGCTCACCATGCGCGGCGAGATGAGCGGCACCGACGTGGCGATCAAGGAGCTTCCGCCCTATCTGCCGCGCGCGTTCGTCGCCATCGAGGACCGGCGCTTTTATAGCCATTTCGGCGTCGATCCCATCGGGCTCGCGCGCGCCTTGGCCGCCAACGTGCTTCACCGCGGCGTCTCGCAAGGCGGCTCGACCCTCACCCAGCAGCTCGCCAAGAACCTGTTTCTGACCCAGGAACGCACGCTCTGGCGCAAGATGCAGGAGCTCGTGCTTGCGCTTTGGCTCGAGCGCAAGTTCAGCAAGACGCAGATTCTCGAGCTTTATCTCAATCGCGTCTATTTCGGCTCCGGCGCCTACGGGGTGGAGGCGGCGGCGCAGAAGTATTTCGGCAAACCCGCACGAGCGGTGAAGGTCGCCGAGGCGGCGATGCTGGCAGGCTTGGTGAAATCGCCTTCGCGGCTGGCGCCGAGCCGCAATCCCGACGGCGCCGAGCGCCGCGCGCAGGCCGTGCTGACGGCCATGACCGAGCTCGGCTTCGTGACCGAGACGATGGCCAAGACCGCGCTCGCGCAACCCGCCCGCGCGGTGAGGCCCGCCGGAGCCGGCTCCGTCAACTACGTCGCCGATTGGATCATGGACGTGCTCGACGATCTCGTGGGCCGCGTCGAGCAGGATCTCGTGGTCGAGACTTCGATCGATCCGGCGCTGCAGGCGGCGGCCGAGAAGGCGCTGGTCGACGAGCTCGCCCTCAAGGGCCAAAAGTTCGACGTCGCGCAGGGCGCGCTCGTCGCGATGACGCCCGACGGCGCGGTGCGCGCATTGGTCGGCGGCAAGAACTACGCCGAAAGTCAATTCAACCGCGCCGTCGCCGCCAAGCGCCAGCCCGGCTCGGCGTTCAAGCCCTTCGTCTATCTCACCGCGCTTGAGCGCGGCCTCACGCCCGAGAGCGTGCGCGAGGACAAGCCGATCGCGCTCAAGGGATGGAAACCGGAGAACTACAGCCACGACTATCACGGCCCGGTGACGCTGACGCAGGCGCTGGCGCTGTCGCTCAACACCGTCTCCGTGCGGCTCACGCTCGAAGTCGGGCCGCGGGCGGTCGCCAAGACCGCCTATCGCCTCGGCATTTCCTCCAAGCTCGACGCCAATCCGTCCTTGGCGCTCGGCACGTCGGAGGTCTCGCTCATCGAGCTCACCGGCGCCTACGCGCCGTTCGCGAATGGCGGCGACGCCGTCCTGGCGCATGTGGTCGAGCGCGTGCGCACGCGCGCCGGCAAGGTTTTGTTCGCGCGCGCGGCGGCGAACCTCGGCCGCATCGTCGAGCCGCGCCATGTGGCCATGATGAATGCGATGATGCGCGAGACGCTGCTGATCGGCACCGCGCAGAAGGCGCAATTTCCAGGCTGGCAGGCCGCCGGCAAGACCGGCACCAGCCAGGATTTCCGCGACGCCTGGTTCATCGGCTATACCGGCCACCTCGTCGCCGGTGTCTGGCTCGGCAACGACGATTCCTCCCCGACCAAGAAGGCGACGGGCGGCGGCGTGCCGGTCGACATCTGGTCGCGGTTCATGAAGGCCGCGCATCAGGGCGTGGCGGTCGCAGCCTTGCCGGGACTTTCGGCCGCGCCGTCGTTCGCCTCAGCGCTGCCGAGCATTGCACCGCCCGGCGCGCCAGCCGACGGGCAATCGGGCAATCAGCCCGGCAGCCCATCCGGCGCGCAAGCGATCCGACCGCAGCCCATCGATCGCGGCCTCGACGGCTGGTTTCTCGATCGCATGTTCGGACGGCGCTGAATTCCTGATTGTCGTCCCCGCGTAAGCGGGGACCCATAACCACCGGCTCTGGAATATGGGTCCCCGCGTTCGCGGGGACGACTCTTTTAAGTCGTGTGCTAACCTCGCGCGCAATTCCGGAGTACGGCATGCGGCTCAAGGACAAGGTTGCGATCGTCACCGGCGCCGCCCACGGCATTGGGCTGGCGATCGCCCGGCGCTACGTCGCCGAGGGCGCGCGCGTCACCCTCGCCGACATCGACGCCGCCGCCGGCGAGGCCGCGGCGCGCAGTCTCGAGCACGCCCGCTTCGTCGCCACCGACGTCGGAGATGCGGACAACGCCGAGAACGTGGTCGCGGAAACCTGCCGCGCGTTCGGCGATCTCGACATTGTGGTCAACAATGCCGGCATCATCCACGGCGCCGATTTCCTCGAGCTCGCGGAAGCCGATTTCGACCGCGTGCTTCGGGTCAACCTCAAGGGCGCGTTTCTCGTCGGCCAAGCCGCCGCGCGGCGCATGGTCGCGCAGGTGAAGGCCGGCAAGGGCGCCGGCGCCATCATCAACATGAGCTCGATCAACGCCGTGGTCGCGATCGCCAATCACACGCCTTATTGCGTGTCGAAGGGCGGTATCGACCAGCTGACCAAGGTGATGGCGCTCGCGCTTGCGCCCCACGGCATCCGCGTCAACGCCATCGGTCCGGGCTCGATCATGACCGACATCCTCAAAGCGGTGGCGACCGACAGGGACGCCAAGCGCAGGATATTGACGCGCACGCCGCTCGGGCGCATCGGCGACCCCGACGAGATCGCCGCCATCGCTGTCTTTCTCGCGTCGTCCGAGGCGAGCTATATGACCGGGCAAACCATCTACGCCGACGGCGGCCGGCTCGCGCTCAACTATACCGTGCCGGTCGAGGACAAGGCGCTGGAGTAGGTATCCTGCACGACGAGAGCAAATCTGAGTGGCTCAGTCGCGCGCCGGCAAGGAGGAGATCATGACGCTTCGGGCCATTGGGCAGGTTCTTGGCGCTTTAAGCGTTTGCGCCGCGACGACCGTTTGCACTCTGTACGTCACGAGATCCACCGCACAGAGCGAGCAGGGCCAGCCACAGGCCGAGAGTAATGCCGCCCCGATCTATGGCATCACAATTCCGGCCGGATACCGCGACTGGCGCGTGATCGCCGTTGCCCACTTGGTAGGAAACAACTTGAAACAGCTGCGCGCCCAATTGGGCAACGATATTGCGATCAAGGCGTTCAGGGAAGGAAAGCTCCCGTTCCCGGACGGCGCAATCATTGCCGCGCTGCATTGGAATGAAGTCTCGTCGGACGAAAACGACAAAGTCTTAGCCACCGGCTTTCCCGGCGCCGGCCTCCAATCTTCCGTTGCCGGGTCCGCCGTGAATGTTCAGTTCATGGTCAAGGACTCAAAGAAGTACGCCGCGACTGCTGGCTGGGGATTTGCCGATTTCAAGAACGGCAAACCTGGCGACGAGGCGCTGCACAAAAATTGCTTCCCCTGCCACCAGCCTGTGAAGGATCGCGACTACGTCTTCACACGTTACGCGCCTACCCCCTGACGCCCCTTGCCCCTTTTTTCTGGGAGGGCGCAGCAGGTGCATGGGGGGTCATTGCTGGCGTGGCGGCGCATAGGGACAGACTGCCGATTACACGCTATGTTTTAAGTGTGAGCCTGCGCGCCGCCGCTTGTGGACTGCGATCGCAGGGTCGCGCGCAAACTTGCGAGAAGGCCATGCATATCGGACTATTGCGCACCGCCACGGCCGCAGCTCTCCTCATTTGCTTTGCCCGCGGAACGTTTGCAGCCGACGCCGGAACGCACCGAAGCGTGCCGGCGCCCGGCTGGACCAACGCAACGCATCGGTCGGTCGGCAGCCTGCCCGCGCGGCGGGTCTTGAGCGGACCGCGCTTCGCCCGGGCGGCGAGGTATTCATCCAACGGCTTTCGCGGACTGCCGCGGGCCACGAAACCGCCCGGCGCCACCGTCCTCACCAGACAAGTTCTCGACGATATGAACGCCACGACGCTCGGGGATGCGCTGCGCTATGTACCCGGCGTGAGGGTGAGATAGGCGGACGGTAAAGCCCCGGACGTCACATCGAAAAGGGTGTCACAAGCCGGCTGCGGAACTTGCACCCGGCGGCGTTGCCTATGGCAGCAGCGTCGGTGAGACTCTTGCGTATCCGGGCATCTGGACTACTTCGCAGTGCGCGGCAGGAGCTTTGGGTCGATCAGGGACTGCAGCGCGTTGCGGAACGAGTCCTCGGTGTCGATCATAAGGAAGTAGACGTCAATGGCCGCCAAGCGCCCGCCGGCTCTCGACCGCATCGACGTCAAGATTCTCGCGGCGCTCCAGCGCGACGGCCGCTCGACCATCCAGAAACTGGCGCACACGGTGGGACTGTCGCCGCGCGCGTCGCTCGAACGGGTGCGGCGCCTGGAAGCCTCAGGCGTCATCGCCGGATATCAGGCCGTGGTCGAGCTCGGCCGGCTGGCGCGGCCGGTCAACATCTTCGCCGAAATCATCCTCGAGCGGCAGGCCAATCGCGGCCGGTTCGAGAAGCGGCTCGCCGCGATCGACGAAGTCGTCGAGTGCTGGGAGGTCAGCGGCACCGTCGATTACATGGCACGCTTCGTTTGCGCCGATCTCGCGGCCTACGAGGAGCTCACCAGCGCGCTGATCGACGATGAAAATCTCGGCGTCGCCCGCATCGTGAGCCATGTGGCGTTGCGCCCGGTCCGCCGCTTTACCGGCTATCCCGACTCGCTGCTCGCACGCCAGCTAACCAAAGCCAGGTAGCATCCGCAGTAAATTCCCTGCTAATTCGTCTAACGGCTCAATTTCTTATTGCGCCTACCGGCTCTTTTGGCAGCTCCGTCGCCCACCCGTTTCCGGGTGTTACGCCCTTGGCACTGATCCATTTCTGAGCGTGGAAACTTCGGATATTTGCCAAACACAATCCCTTCAACCAGACGCCAATAGGCTTCGGCAATTCGGGGGTCCCAAGGCGACAAATCGCTGACCACTTCCATCTCAGGCCCGAATCCGGAAAGCGTCGCGGTGAGACTCACCATCATATAGTGGAAAAGGATGGGCTCGACCTTCGGAAGTAAGTTCTCGTTTTGGGCCGCGCTGATTTGGGGAAGCAAGCGGTCGATAAGGGGCCTGAGCACGGTCTTCGCGACCCAGCGCAGCCGCGGATTACGGGACAACGCCTCTTGCCGCATGAAACGATGGAACTCGGGAAAGGCGGCGGTGTATTGGAACACGGCGCGATATTCCTCACGCAAGCGCTCGAGCGTTGACACCGGCGCTTGCTCCGGAACACGGAGGTCCCATTCCTCACGGATGCGCGTGAACGCGTGTTCGGCCGCGGCACGCCAGAGAATGTCCTTGCTCCGATAGTGATAAGTAATCAGGGGATGTTGCAGGCCTGTTCGATCGGCAATGCGCCTGATGCTAGCGCCCTCAAAACCTCGCTCCGCGAATTCCGCGATCGCCGCGTTCAGAATGGCCGCGCGCGTGGCAAGAGCACGCTGCTGCTGCGCGCGCATTTTGCGCTGCCGCTGGCCGTGACGAACGGACTTGGCGGCGCCGTGGGGGCTACGCTCGTTCATTATCCGCCTTGCTGTTGGAGTGCCCGCCGGCCTTAGAACGTGCTCGTTTCGGGCCCATGCTCCTCTCTATGCGAATGCGCCGCATTCGGGGGATGAGCCCTCAGAAGGGTCCGTTAGCGTTCTTCCATTGATTACGCGGCGGAATGGGCGAGAGCACGTCCCAATGCTCCGCAATCTTTCCATTCTGCACTCGGAAAAGATCATAGTTCGCGGTGGGCGGCTCGGTACGTGCTTCGACCAGAGCGAGCACGAAGTTGCCTTCCGCTACATAGCGGCGCGGCACGAGGACCGGCGCGCCGCCGGGCTTCGCGACCTCCGAAACCCGCGATTTCATGCGCGCGACCCCATCACCAACTTTGGAGGCGTGTTGGGTGTAATGATCACCGTCGATGAATTCATCGAGGCGATCAAAACGCAATTCGACCGTCACGACCTGCTTGAAGGCGCGAACGAGGGCGCGATTTGCTTCTGTCCGATCGCGATCAACCACAGCGGTCGGACCATCGACCTGGGTATGGCCGGACGGATTGGGGCCAACCTCGGGGTCTTGCCCGCCCCAATGTTCGACGATTTTTCCATCCTTGAAGCGAAACAGGTCGAAGGCAATCACCGGCCCCGCGAAGCCGGGCAGGCCTTCGTACTTCGAATGAAGCATGACGATGTCGCCATCCACGAGCGTGCGATAGATCGTGACGTTTGTCATCGGGGAACTGGCGACCTCGGCCGCGAACGCCTTCAGGCCGGATAGTCCGTCGGCAATATTTGGATCGTGTTGCACGAACGGCTCCGAAAAGAAGCGATCAATGGCGGTTGGATTCCGATTTCGAAAAATCTCGATCATTGCCTGATGGGCTGTTGCACCCAAGTCGGCGACGTCAGGCTGATTGGCGGCCTTCGATGGCTTCGGTGCTAAATCCGACAAGAGAAACGTGCCTCCTATCAAAGTCGCGAATACCAGCCACAATTGCGATGGAATCCGGGCTGCGCGCGGCATGAATTTCATCCCGATGGTGTCGTCGGTCTGCTTCTAGAATTTGTCATGTCATCGAGCGTCGAGCGTCGAGATGGCGTCTCCCGCACATGGGCTCCCACGTCGATACTCTGGGCGACGCGCAGATTGACGATGACAGATCATCGGTACTCAGCGCCCGTGGAAGATCATCGCAGGGGGCTCAGTGTTTTTGTCGAATGCCTTCGCGGTGTTTATGAAGCCGCGCGTGACATCCTCGGTGGCATGAAGCGGCATGGTGATATCCAGCATGACAGCGTCGGCCGCTGGAACCCCGCCCGCGGACCATGCCTTCAACAAAGTCCGCACCGCCGCATAGGCCTTGGTCGGACCGTTTGCGAGAGTCGCCGCAAGTTCGGCCGCTGTGCCTTCAACCATCGAACTCGCCACCACGTGGGTCGCAATACCGAGGTGGCCCGCGAGCGCGCCGGATATCGGCTCGCCGAGCATCGCGAAGCGGGACGCCCGCGAACGACCCACGCGTTCTGCCAAGCGCTGCAGCGCACCGGCGATCGGGATAAATCCAGTCGTGACTTCGACGCACCGGAATACGGCGTTGTCGGCCGCAACCAGAAAATCGCAGCTCAGAGCGAGTTCGAATCCCCCTCCGAAGGCGACACCCCTTACAGCCGCGACCGTCGGCACGCGCAAAATCTCAAGAGCTCGGTAGGAAGCGTTCACCTCAGCAACGAAGGTGCGGAACCAATCGATGTGCTTGCCTGGCCACTCGCGCACTTCGCCGCCAAAGCTGAAATCCTCCCCTTCCGACGAAACCACCAACGCCCGTATATCGCTGCTACTTGCTTCGTGGACCGCGTCTCGCAGACAATGCGAGAATTGTAGATCAAGTCGGTTGTACGGCGGATTGGCAAGAACGATGTGGCCGATCGACCCTTGGCGTTCAAAGCGAATTGTCTTCATGGAGCACTCCTAGGAAGCGGATGGCTGGCGATTGGAAATAACGGGCAGCAAGAGGTGCGATGGCCGTTGCGCGTCGTGATAGACCTGGTGGGTTACCGTCTCGCTGCGGCAAATATGGTAGGGAATGTATTCCACATTGGTCATTGCCCCCGTCCCTGTCGGGACGTCCATGCTCGTAATATCGAGGCAGATTCGATGCCCAGCCTTGAACGAGTTGGCGGTCGCCAAGATTTGGATTTTATATTCGTAGACTTCGCCCGGTTTCACTGACTCAATTGACGATTGCGCTAATTTGTGAAAAGGCGCGCCGGGTCTCGATCGGTTTTCATCGACAGCTCGGTAGGAAGCCTTGAGCCACCCGCGTGTAAGCTCCCGTTCGTGCAGGTCGGCCGGAGGTGACCGTTCGCCCTCCCGTGCCGTTTGTACAGATACATCGGGCCCGACGTCCTTCAGGATCACGATCCAGTTCGTGTCCTCCTTGTCGATTGCAGCATAGATCGTTAGCGAGATTGGCCCCACGACCTGCAGGTCACGCGCAAGCGGATCGGTCATGTAGCGAAGACGCTCCACCTTGGTTGTCTTTTTGAGGGGCATCTGGGTGAAAACGTCGGGCTCAAGCGCGGCTGCACCGGCCAGTCCTGCCGCGACAGGCTCGTCCTGCGACAGCCGACCCCAATCGCAGAGATAAAATCTCACCCACTTCGTGTCGGGCAATGGCCAATCGGCGGCGGTCCGCCACTCGTTGGCTCCCATGAGCCAGTAGCGCACCGGCTCCTCGTGCATAACGCCGTTGTCGATGCCCTTGAGCCAGTGATCGTACCAGCGGATTATCTCGTCATGTAATTGATGGAACGGTCTTTCCAGGTGCGCAGGCCCTGTAAACAGCAGCTTCTTGGGAGCGTCGATGTTCCGAAAATAGTTCTGGGCGCCTAACCAGTGCAGCTTGTAGGTGTACGCGTATGCGCCGGATCCCGTGTAAAAGGGTATTTTGATTTTCCGAAATCGAGCCTCCGCTCTTTCGATCGCATCTTCCGTTTCCCATGGTGCGATCATGGAGAGAAACATGATGAATGTTCTCTGCCCTTTCTGCGTCAAGATGTTGAAGAGGTTCTGGTACATCTTGAAGTCAGGATTGGCCATGGCCGCTTTCCACAGCTCTTCCTGCTCCCGGGGCAGCGGTTCGGGCACTCCGCGGGCCTCGTGAACCGTGCTGAAGACATCGAGAAGATAGGGAAACGTGTGCAAGACGCCGCCGGGGTAAAAGTCGCGGAAGCCGAACATGCCTCCGTAGGCGCTGCAGGCGTCATAGGGGAAGATCGCCTTGAGCGCCGGATGGCCCTGTTCGGCGGCGCGCCATTGCTCGCCCGCATAGCCTGAGATGCCGACCATCCCAACGTTTCCGTCGCACCAAGATTGGCGGGTGATCCACTCGATGGTGTCGTAGTGATCGGTATCCTCGTGGCCGTAGTGGCCTTCTGATTTCCCCGATCCGCGCGGCTGAGCAATCACGTGGGCATATCCGTTTGCGACAAACCGTCTGGTGTTGCCGGCCTCGATCGGGCCGAACCATAGCGGCGCGTGCGCCGGTTGGGGCGGGAGCACGTCAGCAACGTCCGGTCCCTGCATATCCTTGTTGTGAAGTGCGGCGGCGTAGAGAACCGGATAGCGCCCGGGCTTGTCCGGCCTATACACATCCAGCGTCAGCCGTGTGCCGTCGCGCATGGCGACGAAGATGTCGCGCTCTTCGATCATTTCCGAGCCTTGTGTCGCCCTTCGGAGCGAGACTGGACCAGGGTGCCAATTCTTCGCATTCAGCATGTGCTCGTGAGAAAGGCCGGACTGTTCTCCCGCGAGAGTCATCGGCAGGCTTATTTAACTTTACGATCGTAAAGTATAATATTACGCCTAACCGCGCAAGCCCGTTCGCTGGCGAGGGCGCGACAACGAGCATCGCGCCTGCGACGCCAACGTCCTCACAGGCGCGTTCGCGGGAATGAGCGGAGCTGATTTCACGCTGTCCCTTAACCGAGAGAGCCGTCCGAATCTGAGTTTCGGCGCGCCCTGGCCTTCGTGGTCTGACCGGTCCTCGCCCACATGCGGTCGTTTAGGCGCCGCTATACCACTGCCAAAGAGGGTAACCCCGCCAGTAACAGAAGTCGGTTCGTCCGGACTGACAAAGTTGTTGATCAGTCGGGAAAACGAACTCGGCTTGCGGGGAAGCCCGCGCGGCGGGCCGAGCGAAGGTCGGGCTGGCAATCAGCGTGACCAATGCGAGAGCAGCGATCAGCGCCTTCATGATACGTCTCCCTGTTTAGACCATCGTCCTCGATCTGTGCATGAGCGCAGAGTCCGATCGGCCGGCGCCTGCAGTCATCCGTCGCCTTCGGACACTAGATCGGGAAAAAACAATGTCTATTCCCGCCCGCTCGATGCGCTGACACGCATGTCGTGTCAGATATCTGGGAATTAAGACTCCCTTTGCCCAATCTACTTTCCGAGAGAGTGCAAGACGTGGCTTACGTTTCACTTGGACAGGAGAGTAACGCGTTGCGCGAATTGGAAACGATCGCGGAATCCATCGACAGGAGCCAGCCATGACCATCACCGAATACAAATACGCCGCCACTACCGTGCGCGCGTTGATGGCCGCGGAGGCTGCCATGGCGTCGGTCAATTGCGAAGCTGCGAACGTCAGCCGCGCGCAAGCCGAGAAATTGCTTGACGATTACTTCACCCGCGTCGAACAGGCGATCCCCTGGACCGAGATCAATCCGCTGGATCGCCGGTCGTGATCTCAGCGGCCTTCAGGCTTGTAAGCATGTGCACGCCCGATACGCCGAGGTGGCGATCCAGCCAGCGACCGGAGAAAGTCCCCGTTTAATTGCCCAGAATGCGCAGTCGAGGATCTAGCTTCAATTGTGGAGCCGGGTATTTTCATCGTTGATGATGTCGCATCGCCCCCACCAATAACATTTCTCGTTTTGCCAAGGCTTCTCCTCGCCAGCGAGGAGCTTCGCGGCATGATTGACGACGCCGGCGCGACCGGTGGACATGGGCACCGAAACCGCGCGGACTGAACCCTGATCATCGGTCCGGTTATTGGGACCCGCCAAAACAACCACTGCGACGGGCCCAAGGATGAATAGAGCGGCCAGAGCTGTCTTGGTCTTGCTCGGCATTTTCGTTCTCCCTGGCTTTAGGGCGCTTTCATCCAGGAGGATTGAATCCGGTCGTTGTTTATTCCGGACAACGCGTCGTCACTGTTCAACACGTATTCGTGACTTCGATGAATAAAAATCTATGAGAGCGGCTCTCTTGTGCGGTGAGCAACATGCTCACCTCATCACAGGAGATACGCCAATGTTGACCTCGAAAGCGAAGTTTTCCGCCAACGCCGCGACGACGTTCGGACTGGCAACGACAGTCGCAGCCCTCTGGATGGCTGCGATCCCCTTCGCCGGCGCGGCTGCCGCCGGTCCCCCCGGCTATCCAATCAGCGCGGAACGCACGAAGGCCCTTCACGAGTGCAGCGGTTTGGCCGACGAGTGGGGTTATGCATATCGGGACTGCATGGTCCAACATGGCCAGCAGGAGTAATTTAAAGGGCGTCAATGAACGATCGCGACCGTTCGTGGGAGCGATCATAAGTGCATGGCGGCGATGGATTGCCTCGCCGCCATGGAGCGCGATTCGACCTAGGTGCCGCTTGCCGCTAGTGTCCCGATTCCGAAGTTCGCATCATTGTGCCGCCGTCTCGTTTGCGAACTTCGGAATCGAAGGACACTAGCAACTTATCGATCTAGTGTGGCTTTGGTTCAGAAGTCCGCATTTCGGACTCGCTGCAAAAATGATGCGAACTTCTGAACCGCCACACTAGGTGAGGATGCGGCGCGCCCGCCGTACCAGGCCGCAATCGCTCGGACACGAGTGCAAGTCTGTCGCTACGTTTTAGCGCTTCCTCCTAGCCACCGCGCGCTTAGCAGTAGACCCTGAACGCATCCGCGCCGTCGTCAACCTCCGGTATGCAGTACTGAGCAGTGGATGTGTAGCGGTTGTCGCGGATGCCGTTGCCTCCAGCAAGGGCAGCAAACGCACATGCGACGACAACGACCGTCAAAGCCAGCATGATTTTGATTTGCATGATCACCTTCTCCTGGTGTTGAAAGCAAGTTTCATTTGCAGATCAGATTGGGGCAGGAGTGGTGTTTATTCCCGGCTGGTTCGACCTTGCACCGAACGATTTGGCTTCGTACTCGATCGCGCGCCGTGTCCTGGGTAGACAAAGATGATGGCCGCCTCCTTGGCCGGCCATCATCCGACGCAGCAGCGCTGCTCAGGCACCTGAACCAATCAGCTCTTTCCTCACGCTGATCCTAACAAGGACTGGTCCCCCAATAGGCATGCGAGCAATCAAGTGTGGGGTTTGACTGCGCAAAGGATCTTTCAACCGATGCCGGCGCAGCGCAGGTGACCGCGATTGCGAGTGCAAAAATCAGCGTGATCTTGAAAAGCATCGTCATGCTCCGTCTGTTGAGGCCGGTTTCGGCTCCACAGACTAGATCGCACCACGCAGCATTTATTTCCGCGCTTGCATTCGAAGGGGGCTCGCTCAATGCAAGCTTCCGTGTGGGTCCGTGAGACGCGTGGCCCACATCGGTGTCAATAGTCTGCGCACCCGAAGCGCGATCTTGCGATTGTCTTCCTCGACACGGCCTATCCACCGGCATCACCGAGTTGTGATCATGGAGGCCGCCGCAATCTCGAGAGGAAGCTGGTCATTGCAGGTTCGAAAAAGAGGCCTTCGGGAAAACAAGGAATAAATCTTACCGATCCCCGATCTGATCCTTGCAAGCGATCCTGCCTTCAAGGGAGATTGGCGATGACTTCTGATCACGGCAACGAGCGCGGCGTCAGCCGGCGCAAAGTTCTCGAATGCATGACCTGGGCCGGTACCGGCGTCCTGTGGACCGTCGCCGGCGGCGTCCCGAGCTCGATGGGCATTATCGGCGAGGCAAGGGCCGTCACACCGAGTGGGTTGACCTTCCTGCAAATCAGCGACAGCCATGTCGGATTCGACAAGCCGGCGAACCCGAACGCTATCGGCACGCTCGAGGAAGCTCTGAACAAGATCAATGCGCTTCCGGTCAAGCCATCCTTCATCATTCACACCGGCGATATCACCCATCTCTCCAAGCCGTCCGAATTCGACGACGCCGACCGCGTCATCTCGCAGGCGCGGCTCGACGTGCATTACGTACCGGGCGAACATGACGTTCTCGACGAGGACGTGAAGCTCTACCGCGACCGCTACGGTCGCGGCACCAAAGGCGCGGGCTGGTACAGCTTCGACGCCGACGGTGTGCACTTCATCGGTCTCGTCAACGTGGTCGATCTCAAGGCCGGAGGCTTGGGGAATCTCGGCAACGAGCAGCTCGAATGGCTGGAGGGCGACCTCAAGGGCCGCCCGGCATCGACCCCGATCGTCGTCTTCGCCCACATTCCGTTGTGGTCGGTCTATCCAGCCTGGGGCTGGGGCACCGAAGACGCGACGCGCGCGCTCGACTACCTCAAGCGCTTCGGCTCGGTGACGGTGCTCAACGGCCACATCCACCAAATTATGCAGAAGGTCGAGGGCAACGTCACCTTTCACACCGCCATGTCGACCGCCTTCCCGCAGCCAGCGCCGGGTGCGGCGCCCTCGCCGGGACCGCTGAAAGTCGCCGACGACAAGCTGCGCTCGGTTCTCGGCATCACCGACGTCACCTTCAAGCGTGGACAGCAACGGCTTGCCATCATCGACCAGCCGTTGCAGCGGTGACGCGGGAATTTCGATCATGCGCACGATCAAATCCAGGAGCCGCGTCGCCGCTGCGTTTGGGGTCGTACTCCTCGTCGCAGCGGCGACGTTTGCCGCTCGGTCGGCGCCGGCTACGGACGCTGAGGTGGACATCGACCAGTTCACCTTCCTTCCCCAGCGCATCACGGTGAAGGCCGGCACGACCGTGACCTGGATCAACGAGGACGACGTCCCTCACACGATTGTCTCGAGCAGCAAGGTCTTCAAGTCGAAGGCGCTCGATACGGCGGACAAATTCTCGTTCACGTTCACAACGCCCGGCACGTACGACTATTTCTGCTCCGTGCATCCACACATGACGGGAGCCGTCGTGGTTGAGGCGGCGAGCGGAAGCAACGCGGCGCAATAATGCTCGATCAGCTGCAGCGACAGGGCCTGGCGTTATCCTGGAAGACAGGGAACGACAAGATGGAGGGTAACGGCAGCGATCTTCACCAAGACAAGGCGCGGCGGTTTCGCGACGCCGCGCTGCCCTATCTCGACGACGTCTATACGCTGGCCCGATACCTGCTCCGCAACACTGGTGATGCCGAGGACGCGGTGCAGGAATGCTATCTGCGCGCGCTACGCCATTTCGACACCTTTCGCGGCCCGGCGATCAAACCTTGGCTGTTCGCCATCCTGCGCAACGTCTGCCGTGGCGAATTCGCGCGCCGCTCCGGCGGCTTACACTACATTGATCAATACGTTGACTGCGAAGCGGACAAGGACGAGGACGCTGTCAGACCTCTGTGGCAGGAGTCGCAGCTCTCGCCAGAAACGGAAGTGCTGCACCAGCGGGACGCACAAACAATCCGCCGTCTCGTTGCAGAGCTTCCCGACCAGTTTCGAGAGGCGATCGTCCTGCGCGAAATCAACGATTTGTCCTATCGCGAGATTGCCGACGTGGTCGGTGTACCGGTCGGAACGGTGATGTCGCGTTTAGCGCGCGCGCGATCCATGCTCCGGAAGGCGTGGATTTTGGAGGAGGAACCGTCAACATGACCTGCACCGAAACCGAAATTTTGCTTCATGCGCTCCTCGATGGCGAGCTCGATGCCGGGCACGCGCGCGAGGTTGAGGCGCATGTGGCGAATTGCCCGAATTGTGGCGCGCAAATGCGTGCTTACCGTGAGCTACAGCAAGCGATGCCGGCCGCACAGCTGCGCTTCACGGCGCCCGCGAGCTTGCGCCGTCGCATCGAGAAGGCGTACCCGGCGGCGCCTCAACGCGCCTCGAGTCGCCGCTCCGTGCTGAAAGGCTTCGTCATGGGCACGGCGCTCTCAACTGCGATGGCGGCGAGCCTCGTCGTCGCGGTCTTTCGAACGGATCAGGACCAGCGGGTGCTCGGCGATATTGTGTCGGCGCACGTGCGCTCGCTTCAGGCCAACCACCTGACCGACGTGCAGACGAGCGACCAGCATATGGTGAAACCATGGTTCAACGGCAAGCTCGATATAGCGCCGCCGGTCGTGGATCTGACAGCGAAGGGCTTCATGCTGCTCGGCGGAAGGCTCGACTATATCGACGGCCAGGCCGTCGCCTCGATTGTCTATCGACGCCGCCAACACGTGATCAATCTCTTCGTTACGCAAGGAGCCGCCTCCGAAAGTCACGCGGCGCAGCTGCAGACGATGCAGGGATACAACATTCGACGCTGGGCTGCGCAGGGTCTCGAGTTCTTCGCTATCAGCGATATCAACGGTGAAGAGCTGCAGGAATTCGTCGAGAAATTCGACGCCGCGCTCCATCCGCCCAAAGGAGTTTGATGGGATCGAGCGTTAGCGGATCGCTTCGCGCCAGATGCCCTGGCCCGCCAATGATGATGTTGTAGCGGCACATGTCAGGTGATCGCCACCCGGCCGATGACAAAGCTTCGACTCAATCAAGAGTTTGGCGGGGCCTGTTTTGTCGGTGGAACGACCGGCACACCGGTCACCACGAGATTTGCATAATAAAGCCCGCCCGGGGAAACATCAAAGATCGTCGCCGCCTCAACGGCGATTTGTGTTTCGGTGCCGCCCGAGAGTCCGGGGACTTCCTGAATTTTGAGCGCGTGGACCTGCATCGGCGCGCCTGCGATCGATGAAATAATTTGCACCGATACATTTGGTGTTGCGCTGAAAGCGGGAAACCTGAACTCCCCCTGCACTACCCGTTTCGAGGTCGAGGGAGTCAGCAGCACCGAGGCGCAATAGGTGAATGCGTTGAATGGCGCCGGGCTCGGATCGAAGTATACGGCGTTCGCGCGCGTGCTTTGCCCCGGTGCTGCCGCGAAGCTATCGTCCCCAGAGACGCTCCTTGATACCTGGTGCTGAGCGATCGACTCGGTCTGGCGGATCGTCGGACGTTGAGGAGCCGTCTGAGCAGCCGAAGTACTGCCAAGCACGGCGGCAACGCAGAGTGCAAGCTTCGCGTTGGTGAACATCGTCGTCTCCCTCGGTTCAAGCCTTTGTCCGAGGAGATCGCAGCGGCTCGCTGCTTATTCCGGCCACGATTCAAACGAAGCCACCATTCGTCTCGATTACCCATCTGCACGAGGCTACGGGAATAAATTCTTTCTCCGATCGATCGTGTCTGTGATTGACCCAATAACGGGCATTCGGAAGGAGGGAGATCATGGCGAGCGACAATCGGGAAGATGGTATCAGCCGCCGGCATGCCCTCGAATGCATGGTGTGGGTCGGCACCGCCGTTCTATGGATGGTTTCGGGCGGCGTGCCGCAGTCGTTGAGCTTGCTCGACGGGGCGCAAGCGGCGGTTGCCATCGCGCAGACGAAGCCAACGATCCCGGTGATCGTGAAAGATACGAGGTCAGTTTACTGGCAGACCGTGTTGGCCGGTGCGCGCAAGGCCGGACAAGATTTCGGCGTCGAGATTGCCGAACTTGGTGCGCAATCCGAATCCGACGCCGACGGTCAGATCGCCCTTCTTGAGAATGCGGTCTCATCGAACCCGGCGGCGGTCGTCATCGCGCCAGCGCATTTTGCCGCCCTCAGCAAGCGGATCGATGAGGCCGCCAAGAGAGTGAAAGTCGTCGCCATCGATTCCACGGCCGATTCCAAGGCTTTGACGTCGGTTTTGGCGACCGACAACGTGCAGGTGGGCCGCCTCGCCGCCGATATTCTCGCCGAGAGAATCCAGAAGACGTACGCCGATACCGAAGGCGACGTGGCGCTCATCACCCCCTTGCCCGATCTCGCTGCGCTCGATCAGCGCGCCAAAGGTTTTAGAGAGCAAATCGCCGCCAAATACGGCGCGTTGGATATTGTTGTCGAGAAGGTTGCCGACGGTGACGCGACGACGGGTCGCGATGTCATGGTTGACATCATCGCCTCCTATCCCGAACTGCGCGGCGTATTCGTCTCGAACCCGATCATGGCGAAAGGGGCGGCCGAGGCGCTGGTCGAGCACAAGACGAACAAAACCGGAGACAAGATCAATCTCGTCGGCTTCGGCTCGGACGACCAGCTCGTCAAATTCCTGAAGGACGGCACGATCGCAGCCCTCGTTGTGCAGGATCCGTTCCGTATGGGTTACGATGGCGTCAAGATCGCACTGGCGGCCTCAAAGGGCGAACAGGTGCCGGCCAGTGTCGATACTGGTGCAACCGTCATCACCAAGGCCAACATGAATTCCGCCCGTTCGCAGGAGCTCCTCAACCCGAGAATCAAGTGATCGGGATCGGCGGGCGGCCCATCACTCGACCATGCCGATAACGCCGCGGGCCGTGCTCGCCAGGCGGGATCACACCCGTAAATCGGCCAGCGTCTTCAAGGCATAGAACTCAACCGTTTGCGTCCGGCCCGCAACCACTGCCTGATGTAGCTTGCGGCCTTTGACATCAAGGCCGGCCATGTCGGCCGCCCGTCGCGAGACAACGACCGCGCAATCATATTCCTTGGTCAGGCTCTCCAACCGTTTGCAAGCGTTCACGGTATCGCCTATGGCCGTGATGATTTGCGAGCCCGGCGGTCCCATGGCACCGACAATGGCCTCGCTGAAATGGATGCCGATTCCGATCCGAATCGGCTGCGGCAAGTCCCCTCGCATTCGGCTGTTGAGCTGGGCGACGCGCGCTAGCATCTCGCGCGCTCCACGCAAGGCGTCGGCGGCGCCGATCGCGGGGTCCTTGGCGTCGAGACCGTAAAGCGCCATCAGCCCATCGCCGGTGAATTGCGAATAATGACCGTTGGTGGCAGTGAGCGCTTTGATCATCTCGTCGAAGAACTGATTGAGAATGTATAGGAGGTCGTAGGGCAGCTTGGCCTCGCCCAGGATCGTGGCACCGCGCAGATCGACGAACATCACCGTGATCAACTGCTCGCTCCCCTCGAGCCCTGCGCGGACCATACCGTCGGCCGCTCTGGCATCGGCAGCCAGGAGGGGCATGACCGAGATGTCCGCGGTCGGACAAATCTGACAGGCCAGCCGCATGCCGGGCATCGCTCCGATACGAGCCAATGCTTTCGCCTCCAATCCCGACGGTTCGGGCAGATTGCGCAGCCCCTTTGTCACCAGGATCCGGCATGTCGTGCAGCGCGCTCGCCCCCCACAGACTGACGCATGGGGAATGCCGTTCTCGCGCAACGTCTCGAGTACCGTCGCTCCCGGTAACATGGGTACGGTTTGGCCGTTCGAATGAGTCAACACAGGACGCCGGCGGTGGCGATAAACCCAGGCGCGCACGCCGCGGCCGGCAAAGGGCAGCAATGTCAGAGCCAGGTAGATGGCCGAGCCCACACGCGCGATCCGACCGATCTCTACCCGCTTTTGGACCGTGAGGTTGGAGGCTTGAAGCGATGATTTCGCATAGTTTGGATTCTCCGCGGCGCGCAGAACCTGATTGCCCGCGGTGACATAGCCCGATAGCGCCAAGGTTGGCAGCAGCAGGCCGACGCCGACAAACAACGGCCGCCAGCCGGCATACCACGTCTTGGTGCGCAGCCAGAAATGGACGCCGATGCAGGCGTGGGTCCACACCGTCAGCACCGCCGCCACCTGTAACACGCCGAGCCATGGCGATAGCTGCCATTGCACAAGCAGAACCGAGCTGTAGTGGCTCGTGACGCCCAACAGACCCTCGGCGACGCGCGTGCCGATCACATGGAACATCAGCAGCAGCGGGATGCAGAGGCCAAGACCGAGCTGCCACCATTCCCAGCGCGAAAGCCGCAGATTGCGCCGCACGTAGATCGACCACAGCGCATTCGAATAGTGCGCAAGCAGAGCCGACGCCAGAACGGCGGTTCCGATTACGCTCCGCCACGGATACATGAGGATGTCGAGGGCTGCCCCTGCCCGCTCGAAGGAAACGAGCAAGAAGCTGTGCGCCGTTAGATGGCACACCACGAAGGCGAGCAAGACGAGGGCGCTGACGGGACGGACTTTGCTCCGCAACGGCCCCAAGTCCCAACCCCTCGTCACGTTTTCCGGTGGTTCGACCGAGATCTCCGCCTCGCGCTCAGCACTCGCCGCTTTGGCAAGCGCGCTGCCTTCAACTCCCTTTTTTGCGACCGGGCCAGGAGAGCGCATGAGTTTCCCAGCCATCTTGCTCAGGTTCACGAGGATCGATTGGTTATCAACCCTCGATGTGGAGCGCCTTCGCTAACGGGACCAGCTCATTTGGCTCTTTATTCCCGCCAATGAGGACCAATGTAATGCGGTGGCTTCGATGTGAAGGGTCGCCACGGCCTGTCAAATCTGACTCTGACATTTCCGGCCAGTCGAACACCTTGCCGTGAACTCCAAGAATGAAATGGAGTCTAACGAGTCTTCTACTCGGGTTATGACGAGCCGACTAATGCGGCGCCAAATGCGGGATGCGTGCCGTGGCACAGGTGCTCGACGCTATAGGACGTGTAATCGCCCGCTATCTGGAAAGACCGGTGCAAGGCTACGAACCTTTCACCTTCAGCGATCCGGTGGCATTACGTAAATCGCTCGAGCCGGGCGACGTTCTCTTGGTCGAGGGCAATAGCCACATTTCTCGCGTGATCAAATATCTGACGCAATCGACCTGGTCGCACGCTGCGCTCTATGTCGGCCCGGTCGAGGGCGCCAACACCCAAGAAGGTGAGCCACACGTGCTGATCGAAGCCGAAATCGGGCAAGGGGTCGTATCGGCGCCGCTTTCAAAATATTACCCGTACCACACGCGCATCTGCCGGCCGATCGGACTGAGCCTGGAGGACTGCAGGACCGTCTGCAGCTACGCCATCGAGCGTATCGGGTTCGACTACGACCTCAGGAACATCATTGATCTCATGCGCTATCTCATTCCGCTGCCAGTGCCGCAGCGCTGGCGCAGGCGGATGATCGCGCTTGGTTCCGGCACTCCAACCCGGCTCATCTGCTCCGCGCTCATCGCGCAAGCTTTCGAGGCCGTCCGCTATCCGATTCTACCGAAGATTACGCAGCTCGAGAGCGAGGCGGCACGACGGGATGTTTTGGAGATCCGCCATTCTTCGCTCTACGCGCCGCGCGATTTCGACATCTCGCCGTACTTCAAGATCGTCAAGCCGACGCTCGAGGAAGGTTTCGATTATAGACGCGTAGATTGGGCCGATCTGCCCGCGCAAAGCGATCAATACGTGCGGATATCAAAGACGGATTGTAAGACCAGGCAGCAGCGATGTGCCAACTGATCCCATGTTCGCGGCGACCCGGTGGTCTGCATTAGGCAAGTTGTCGCGGTGTCCGCAAGATCGACGTGGTGGTTGTCTACGAGGTCGACCGTGCCTGACTCGGTCGCTCGCCGCTCACGAATGCGTGTCGAGCCTTCGCAGATTGTTGAACATCGGAATAAACGCCGCCCGCGCGAGGTCTCCTTCGGTAAACGGTCACATCAGGAGCCTCGCCATGTCCGAGCTCGATTTGACGGAGCAGCACGCGCGCGAGCGCTTAGGCTTTGCCGCGCGGGTACCGATTTCAATTTCTCGAGACGACACCCGCGACCCTGCGGATCACCGCATGTTGTACGTCCTCGGATTCGGGATCGCGGGCGCGATCCTCACCAATGCGCTCGTGTTCATCTATTTTGCAGTGGTCTACGCGTCAGGGTGAGGGTCCTGAACCGAGACAGCGCAAGAGTTAACAAACCGCCGTTTCGGCCGCGCCGCGCCGCCGCCACCGCCGAAACCGCCGCGGCGCGCTTGCACTTCCGCCGCACGGGCCGCAGCCGCGACATAAATGTGATTCGCAATGCGAGCCGTGATTCGTCCGCGGCAGTGCGGAGACGTGCCATGAACGCCATCGAGCTCGAGAGGCGCTACAGCGCCCATAATTACGCGCCGCTTCCCGTCGTGCTGACGCGCGGGAAAGGCGCGCACCTTTGGGATACCGCCGGGCGGCGCTACGTCGACATGATGAGCGCCTATTCGGCGGCGAGCCACGGCCACGGCCATCCGCGCATCCTGGCCGCGCTGACCGCGCAGGCCGAGCGCCTCGCCGTGCCCTCGCGCGCCTATTACAACGACCGCCTCGGGGCGTTTCTCGAAGCGCTGTGCACGCTCACCTCGCTCGACGCCGCGCTGCCGATGAACACCGGCGCGGAGGCGGTCGAGACCGCGATCAAGGCCGCGCGCCGCTGGGGCTATCGCGTCAAGGGCATCGCCCGCGACCGCGCCGAAATCATCGTCGCCACCGGCAATTTCCACGGCCGCACCACGACCGCCGTCTCCGCTTCGACCGAGCCCGACTATCGCGATGACTTCGGGCCGTTGACGCCCGGCTTCCGCGCGGTTGCGTTCGGCGATCTCGCCGCGGTCGAGCGCGCGATCACGCCGCAGACCGCCGCCGTGCTGGTCGAGCCGATCCAGGGCGAGGCCGGCATCATCGTGCCGCCGGCGGGCTTCATCGCCGGCCTGCGCCGCGTCTGCGACGCACACCGCGTGCTGCTGATCCTCGACGAGGTGCAGTCCGGCTTGGGCCGCACCGGCGCCTGGTTCGCCTTCGAGCACGAGGGCATCCGTCCCGACGGCCTGATCCTGGGCAAGGCGCTCGGCGGCGGGGTGCTGCCGGTGTCCGCCTTTGTCGCCCGCCGCGAGGTCATGGACGTGTTCACGCCGGGCTCGCACGGCTCGACCTTCGGCGGCAATCCGCTCGCCGCCGCGGTTGGGCTCGAGGCGCTGCACGTGATCCGCGACGAGGGACTAGTCGAGAAGAGCCGCGTGCTCGGCGCCCATATGCTCGAACGCCTGCGCGCGATCGCGAGCCCGGCGCTCAAGGACGTTCGCGGCCGCGGCCTGTGGGTCGGCGCCGAGATCGATCCCGCCGTCGCGGGCGCGCGCGCGGCATGCGAGCGGCTGCTGGCGAAAGGCGTGCTGTCGAAGGAAACGCACCAGACGGTCGTTCGCCTGGCGCCGCCGCTCGTCATCGCGCGCACGGACCTCGACTGGGCGCTCGATCGCTTCGAGGAGGTCCTGCGCGAGCTCTACGGCACGCGACGCACGCGGGCGGCGTGAACTTGTGTGAGTTCAACGAGGGGAAGGCTACTGAAATGACGATGCACAACACTCCGACCGCGCGTTTCCTGATGTGCCGGCCCGAGCACTTCGCGGTCAGCTACACCATCAATCCGTGGATGAACCCGATGCGCTGGGCGCGCGATGCCGGCGCGCACGCCGCGGCGGAGCGCGAATGGATGGCGCTGCATCGCAAATTGGTGGCGCTCGGCGCGGCGATCGAATTGGTCCCGTCCGTCCCCGGCCTGCCCGATCTCGTCTTCACCGCCAACGCCGCCGTGGTGCTCGACGGCAAGGCGCTGCTGGCGCGCTTCCGACATGCGCAGCGTCAGCGCGAGGAGGCGCATTTCGAAGCCGCCTTTCGAGCGCTGCGGGCGCGCGGCCTCATCGACGCGGTGAGAAAGCTGCCCGAGGGCCTCGTGCTCGAAGGCGCCGGCGACTGCGTTTGGGACGAGCGGCGCAATCTGTTCTGGATGGGCTACGGCCCGCGCTCCGACGCGGCGGCCGCGCACGCGGTCGCGGACATGTTCGGACGCGAGGTGGTGGCGCTCGAACTCGCGGACGAGCGCTTCTATCACATGGACACGGCGCTCGCTCCCCTGCCCGGCGGCGAGGTCATGTATCTGCCGAGCGCGTTCACCGCGGCCGCAAACGCGGCGATCCGCGAGCGGGTCACGCCGCAAGCGCGCATCGAGATCGCTATCGAGGACGGCCGCCGCTTTGCCGCCAACGCCGTCGGCCTCGGCGAGACGCTGATCATGTCGGGCTGCGGGCGGCGCCTGCGCGCGGAACTCAACGAGCGCGGCTACGACGTCGTGACCACGCCGCTTCCCTCCTTCCTGCGCAGCGGCGGCTCGGCCTTCTGTCTGACGCTGCGGCTCGACCGCCGCTCGGTTCCGATCGCCGCCGTCGCACGGGAGGCGGCGGTGGCGTGATATCAAATTGCCCCCCGTCGTCCCCGCGAAAGCGGGGACCCATAACCACCGACTCTGGAATATGGGTCCCCGCTTTCGCGGGGACGACAACCGTGTGAGCTGACGAGGCCGATTCACATAACGCAGCAATGTGTTCGGTGGCGCAAATGTCCCACTGACAATCGCGGCGTATTTGATCTAAGCTTCCTCCCAGTCAGGCGTGAAGCTGAACGCACCCGCGGCCGAAGGCTGCGGCAGAATCGGCGGCGCCCGGGCGGGAACCCCATGGGAGGACTGCATATGCTCAAAAGCAAAATGACGCGGCGCCGCTTTCTGGCGGCCACCTCGACGGCCGTCATCGCGATGCCGTATGTGCGCGGCGCCCACGCTGCCGGCACGCTCTCGATCGGCTTCTGGGACCATTGGGTGCCGGGCGCCAACAAGGCATCCCAGGATTTATGCGAGCAATGGGCGGTCAAGGAGAAGGTCGATGTTTCGATCGACTACATCACCTCGCAGGGCAACAAGAACCTGTTGACCATCGCGGCCGAAGCGCAGGCCCGCTCCGGCCACGACATTTTCGCCTTCCCGACTTGGCAACCCGCCGACCAAGCCAACCGGCTGGAACCTGTCGACGACATCATGGCGGACCTGATCAAGCAAAACGGCGCGGTCAACCCGACGGTCGAGTATTTGGCGCGGTCCGGCGGCCATTGGGTCGCGGTACCCGCCGCCGTGGGCAGCCAGATCAAGGGGCCATGCTCGCGCATCGACCTGATGAAAAAATATGCCGGGATCGACGTGCAGGCGATATATCCCGCGGGCGCGCCGCCGAAGGCCGACGCCTGGACGCTCGACGCGATGCTCAAGGCCGCCGAGGCTTGCCACAAGGCGGGTTATCCCTTCGGCATCGGACTCGGCGTGACCGAAGACAACGTCGACACCGCCGGGGCGATCTTCCAATCGTTCGGCGCGGATCTGGTCGACGCCAAGGGCAACGTGTCCGTCAAGTCCGACGCGGTGCGCCAAGCGCTCGAATATTACAAAAAGCTGGCGCAGTGGCTGCCGCCGGATGCCCCGGCGTGGGACAACGCGTCGAACAACAAGTACCTGATTGCCGGCAAGGGCTCGCTGATCATGAATCCGCCGAGCGCATGGGCGGTGGCCAAGCGCGATGCGCCGCAGGTCGCCGAGCAGTTGTGGACGCACGGCATGCCCGCCGGCCCGAAAGGACGCTACGCGCCGTTCCTGCCTTACTTCTACGGCATCTGGAACTTCGGCAAGAACAAATCGGCGGCCAAGAGCCTGCTCGTCTATCTGTCGCAACCAGCGGCGGTCGAGGCGATGGTCAACGCGAGCTTCGGGTACGACCTGCCGGCGTTCGAAAAGTTCACGACGTTCAAGGTTTGGGCGGAGGAAGGGCCGCCCAAAGGCACGCTCTACCACTATCCCAATCCGCACAATCACCAGATTCTGTCGGTCGCGGCCCAACCCGCCCCGCCGAAGATCGCGGTGCAGATCTATAGCCAGGCGATCCAAACCAAGATGGTGGTGCGCTTCATGCAGGGCGAGGCGCTCGAGAAGACGCTCGCTTGGGCGGAGACCGAGGTCGAAGGCTTCATGCGGACCTGAAGGCGCTCGCGGTGCTGCGCTCCGCCGACTCGTCGGATGGCAGCACCGCCGCGCGCGGCAGCGGGCTCCTTCGCCGGGTGAGGGCGCCCGCTGCCGCTTATCGGACTTGAGCCACGTGTCCCGGATGCGGCGCAGCGCGAAACGAAGTGCAGCGGTGCGCCGCTGATCCGGGACCGCCGCAGACCGGGACGGTCCACGCAAGTCGGGTTTACCCGACTTGCGCACAATAAGCGCCGATCTCGGGTAAACCCGAGATCGGTGTCTGCAGCGCACCACCATAGCCCGCGAAGACGGGCGTGAACGCCCTTGAGGTGCTGCGCTGCGCCCGGGACACATGGTCCGACAGGAGCGTGAGGATGGTCGAGGCGACGCTGCAAGCTCCTGCGATGGCCGCGAGCGGCCGCCGGCGCTTCTCGTTCCGCACGGCCATGCGGCGTAAATCGACCATCGCGTTTTTGATGACGCTTCCGCTCATCCTGCTGGTGGCGCTCCTCGTCCTCTATCCCGCGCTCTACTCCATCCATCTCGCCACGCTGAACAAGTCGATGGAGCGCTTCGTCGGCTTTGGCAATTTCCTGTTCTTGTTCAAGCGCGAGACGTTCTGGATGGTGGTGCGGCAATCCTGCATCTTCGCCATCACCGCCGTCATCTTCAAAGCGCTCATCGGCTTCATCGTCGCGCACTTCGTGCACAACATCCCGAGCCGAGGCCAGCGCAAGTGGCGCGGCATGCTGTTGGTGCCCTGGGTGATCCCGCCGGCAATGAGCTGTCTCGCCTGGCTGTGGCTGTTCGATCCCTCCTACAGCGCGTTCAACTGGCTTTTGGACCAGGTCAACATCGGTCCCGTTGCGTGGACCGGCGACGCCAATTGGGCGCGTTTTTGCGTCATTCTGGTCAATGTCTGGATCGGCGCGCCGTTCTTCATGATCATGTATCTGGCGGCGCTGAAATCGGTTCCCGAGCAGCTCTACGAGGCGGCGGCGATCGACGGCGCCAATTGGTGGCAGCGCATGTGGTACGTGACGCTGCCCATGATGCGCAACATCATGGCCATCACCGCGCTGTTTTCCCTGATCGTCACCTTCGCCAATTTCGACATCGTGCGCATCCTGACCGCGGGCGGGCCGATCGATCGCACGCATGTGTTCGCCACCTGGGCGTTCTGGATCGGCATCCAGGGCAACGACATTCCGCTCGGCGCCAGCGTCTCGCTGTTCATGGTGCCGATCCTCACCGTCGCGGCGGTGTTCATCCTGCGCGACATCCACCGCCGCGCGGGCGAAATGTCATGACCGCGGCAGCCATCACCAACGCGGCCACGCCCGCGCGCAAGCGCGGATACGGCAGCATGAGCCGCGACCGGCGGTGGGCCCTGCGCTGGTCGTATTTTTTCCTTACCGTTTTCGCGATCTTCTTTTTGATGCCGCCGGTCTACATGCTGATCACCTCGCTCAAGACCAGCGCGGAAATTTCGGCCGCGACCAACCCGTGGTGGGTCTACCATCCCACGCTCGGCAACTATGTCGAGCTCTTGACCTCGCGGCAGTACCTGACCTTCTTCCGCAACTCCGCGCTGGTCTCGGTTTTCGTCGTGGCGATCACCATGCTGATCAGCGTGCCGGCGGCGTTCGCGCTGTCGCGCATGCGGTTCTGGGGCTCGACCATGCTGGCGACCGGAATCTTTCTGACCTATCTGATTCCGGAAACGCTGCTGTTCATCCCGCTGTTCAAGATGTTCGCGCTGGTCAACGAGTACACCGGCATCCAGCTGATCAATCGCTGGTGGGTGCTGCTGCTGCTCTATCCGACGCTGACGGTGCCGTTCTGCACCTGGATCATGATCGGATACTTCGCCTCGATCCCCAAGGAGCTCGACGAGGCCGCGCTGATGGACGGCGCCAACTATCGCCAGATCCTCATGCGCGTGTTCATACCGGTCGCGCTGCCGGGCCTCATCGCCGCGACCATCTTCGCCTTCACCGTGTCCTGGGCGCAGTTTCTTTATCCCCTCGCCTTCACCACCTCGGCCGACCAGCTGGTGCTGCCGGTCGGCATCGTCACGACGCTGATCAAGGGCGACGTGTTCAACTGGGGGCAGATTATGACCGGGGCGCTCCTCGGCGCCGCCCCGCCGCTCATCATCTACGCCTTCCTCATGGACTACTACATCGCCGGCCTCACCGCCGGCGCCACCAAAGGCTAGCGGCTCTCGCCATGGCGCAAGTCTCGCTGCGCAAGCTGGTCAAGCGCTTCGACGACACCGAGGCGGTGCGCGGCATCGATCTCGACATCGCCGACAAGGAATTCGTGGTGCTGGTCGGGCCCTCCGGCTGCGGCAAGACCACGACGCTGCGGATGATCGCCGGGCTCGAGGAGATCAGCGCCGGCGAGATCGCGGTCGACGGCGAGGTGGTCAACGACGTGCCGCCGAAGGACCGCGACATGGCCATGGTGTTTCAGAACTACGCGCTCTACCCGCACATGACCGTGTACGAGAACATGTCGTTCGGGTTGCGGCTCAAGCGCTACCCCAAGGACGAGATCGCGCGCCGGGTGCAGGAGGCCGCCCGCATCCTCGACATCACCGAGCTGCTCGACCGCAAGCCGCGGCAGCTCTCCGGCGGCCAGCGCCAGCGCGTCGCCATGGGCCGCGCGATCGTGCGCAACCCGAAGGTGTTTCTGTTCGACGAGCCGCTGTCCAACCTCGACGCCAAGCTGCGCGTGCAGATGCGCATCGAGATCAAGCGCGTGCACCAGAAGGTGCGCACCACCACGGTCTACGTCACCCATGACCAGGTCGAGGCGATGACGCTCGCCGACCGGGTGGTGGTGATGAACCGCGGCCGCATCGAGCAGATCGGCGCGCCCAACGACCTCTATCACGCCCCCAAGACGCGGTTCGTCGCCGGCTTCATCGGCTCGCCGGCGATGAATTTCCTTCCCTGCCGGCTGGAGGACGCCGGTGGCGCTTTGCGCGTGCGGCTCAGCGACGACATCGTGTTGCCGGTGCCGCCATCGCATGCCGGCCGCTACCGCTCCCACGCCGGACGCCCCGGACTGACGTTCGGCCTGCGCCCTGAACATTTGACGGACGGCAAGCCCAACGGCGCGCCGCAGCCCGCCACGATCGACGCCGCGATCGAGGTCACCGAGCCGCTCGGCATGGAAACGCTGGTGTTCTTCCGCGTCAATGGCATCGACGTATGCGCACGCGTGAGCCCCGATGCCGGTGCGCGCGAAGGCGTGCGCATGCGGCTCGCCGCGAGCCTCGATCACATGCATCTGATCGACGACGCGAGCGGGTGCGTGCTGTGAGGGCGTGAGCCCATAAACGGCGCTTATTCCGCAAAACCGATCACCCGCGCCCGGACTTCCATCTCCACCTTTGATCTTTAAGGTTAACCTCCGCGCTGGGCTGGCATGTGCGGCGGTTCTATCGAACCTATCGGCAGCGAGCCCCGACCAAACAAAGAACCCGTTCCGTCATACGGGTCGGTCGATCGACTGATGTCCGCTCTCGGTCCAGGGCCGGAGAGCCCATCACAAGGCGGCGGTGCCAGCCGCGCGATAAAGCGCTTTTTTGTGATCGCCGTCACATCGCGAGGGCGACGGCCGAGGGCTTGATGTCACACCGATGTTGAACCCGGTCTGTTAGATCAGCGATTTCATGCTGTGAAATCGGGGGACGCTCATGCCCGATAACGACCTGCAGAAGCTTTCTCCCGCCTATCGGCTGCCGGCATCGGACCCGGATTTCATTCTCAGCGATTCCATGCAGGGGGTGCGCTTTCTGCTGGAATTCGCCAAGGCCGACGAACGGCTGCGCTCGTGGGGCGTCCGCACGACCATCGTGGTTTTTGGCAGCGCGCGCATCCGCGAGGCAAACGGCGACGCGCGTGGCGCTCCCGGGGCGGCGAGCATGGCGCGCTGGTATGACGAGGCGCGTCGCTTTGGCCGTATCGTGTCCGAGCGCGGGGGCGCGCTTGCGCCCATCGACGGTCAGCGCGACAACGTCATTGCGACGGGCGGCGGTCCTGGGATCATGGAGGCGGCCAACCGCGGCGCCTGCGACGTCGGCGCGCCGTCGATCGGATTCAATATCCAACTGCCGCGCGAGCAGGAGCCGAACCCCTACTCGACGCCCGAGCTGACCTTCCAATTCCACTCCTTCGCCATGCGCAAGATGCATCTGGCGATGCGCGCGGCGGGGGTGGTGGCGTTTCCCGGAGGCTTCGGCACGCTCGCCGAATTGTTCGAAGTCCTCACGCTGGTGCAGACGCGCAAGGGCCGCTTGATTCCCCTGGTTTGCGTCGACCGCAACTATTGGACGCAGGTCATCAATTTCCACGCACTCCTTCACGCCGGGGTGATCTCGCCGGCGGATTTGTCGCTGCTGCGGTTCGCCGAGGATGCGGAGGAAGCCTGGCAAGAGCTGGCCAGTAGTATCGGCGCTCCAGCGGCCCTTGCTCCCGAGCTTTGAGCAGCGACACTCGTGCGTTGATCGAGCGGGCGTCGCCCCGGCGCGGCGGCATTTCTATGATCACGCGCCCGCTCAGCGCGCGCCGAACGCCTTATCCGCAAGGGCCGCCAGTACTCGCGGTGCTCGAGGCTGGCGGTTCTATATCTGTTCGCTCTTGAAAATCCTCGCGATCCGACCAATTCCTCGAATGCCGAGCGCCGATGGGCTCGGCGCCGCGCCGGCGCGCGGGGCGAGTTGAGCCCGCCCCGGCTCGCGCCATCGTTCAAAGTTCGAGGGTAATTGCCTGCCATGACCGTCATTGATGAGACCCGCCACGAAAGCCGGGCGTTCGAGGCCGACGTTGCCAAGCTCCTCAACCTGATCGTCCATTCGGTCTATTCCGACAAGGAGGTCTTCGTCCGCGAGCTGATTTCGAACGCCGCCGACGCGTGCGAAAAGCTGCGTTACGAGGCGATCGCCAGCCCCAACCTGCTCGGCGATGACCCGACCTTGCGCATCACGCTCCTGATCGACGCCGACAACAAACGCCTCACGGTCGAAGACAACGGCATCGGCATGAGCCGCGAGGAAATGGTGCAGGGGCTCGGAACCATCGCGCATTCGGGAACCAAGGCGTTTCTCGATCGCATCGAGGCCGCGCAGAGCTCGGAAGGCGCGACGTTGATCGGCCAGTTCGGCGTGGGCTTTTACTCGGCGTTCATGGTTGCCGACCGTGTCGACGTGTTCTCCCGCCGGGCCGGAAGCGAGGAAGCGTGGCAGTGGTCCTCCGACGGCAAGGGCACGTTTTCGGTCTCGCCGGCGGCGCTTGATGCTGCTCCGCGCCGCGGCACCCGCGTGGTCCTGCATTTGATGGAAGACGCCAAGTCCTACGCCGAACGCTTCCGGCTCGAACGCATCGTGCGGACCCAATCGGGGCACGTGCCGGTTCCGATCACGTTCGTCGAGAAACCCGGTGCCGAGCCGTCCGAGCTCGCCGACGGGGCGGCGCTTTGGGCCAAGCCGAAATCCGACATTTCGACCGCGGATTATACCGACTTCTATCGCAGCCTCGCCGGGCAGCTCGACGAGCCCGACGTTACGATCCATTTCCGTGCCGAGGGTCGGCAGGAATATACCGCGCTGGCGTTCATTCCGGGCTCGCGACCTTTCGACCTGTTCGACGTCGACCGCAAAGGCCGCATCAAGCTTTATGTCAAGCGCGTCTTCATCACGGACGAAGCAGAGATATTGCCGCGCTATTTGCGCTTCGTGCGCGGGCTCGTGGACTCGGCCGACCTGCCGCTCAACATCTCGCGCGAGATGATCCAGGAAAGCCCCATCCTGACGGCGATCCGAAAGGGCGTGACGAGCCGCGTGCTGGGCGATCTCGACAAGCTCGCGGAGAAGGAGCCCGAGACCTACGCCAAGGTTTGGGACAATTTCGGCGCCGTGCTGAAGGAAGGAATCTACGGCGATTTCGAGCGCCGCGACGCGCTGCTTGCGCTGTGCCGCTTCAAGACAACGAGCTCGGCGGGATCATGGCGAAGTCTCAAAGACTACATCGCGTCGCTCAAAGACAACCAGACCGCGATCTACTATCTCGTGGGCGACGATATCGCTCGCCTCGAAGCTTCGCCGCATCTCGAGGGTTTCCGCGCCCGCGGCGTCGAGGTGCTTCTGCTGGCCGATCCGATCGACAGCTTCTGGGTGACCTCAGCCCCGTCCTTTGACGGCAAGCCGCTCAAATCGGTCACGCAAGGGGCAGCGGATTTGGCGCTCATCCCGCGCCTCGACGCCAAGCAAGAGCCCGCTCCCGAGACCGATAAGGCGGTCGCGGATTTTCTCGCCTTCATCAAGGAGACGCTGGGCGAGGCGGTGTCGGACGTTCGTGCGTCGGACCGGCTGACCGACAGCGCGGTCTGCCTGGTGGCTCCGGAACACGGCCCCGATCGTCAGTTGGAGAAGCTCCTGGCCGGCGCGGGGCGGATCAAGAGCACGGCGAAGCCGATCTTGGAGATCAACCCGCGTCACGACATTGTGGTGGCGCTCGCCGCGTTGGGCGATGACGATTTGGCCTTCAGGCAGGATGCCGCGCATCTGCTGTTTGATGAAGCGCGCGTGCTCGACGGCGACCGCCCCGCGGACGCGCGGATGTTCTGCGATCGATTGGCGCGCATCCTGACGCGGAGCCTCGGCAAGACTAGCGCTTGAGAGCAGCGCTGAGCCGGAACGAGACGCGTTGCCTCTTCGCGCCCACCGGGGCTGAGCGCTAGACCACATTCCGGTCGTCTTGACCCATTTCGTCATTGCCGGGCTTGACACCGCAAGTCGGGTTTACCCGACTTGCGGCGCTTAAGATCGCGGAACTCGGGCAAGCCCGAGTTCCGGTGCAATCCATCCTCTTCGAAAAAACTCTTACGAAGAATGATGGACCCGCGGGTCAAGCCCGCGGGTGACGCATGTGGGTGCGGAATGCTGAATCAGGCCGACCGGAATATGCGCTAGCGCGCGCTCGCCACCTCCGCGACCAGCGTGGCGATGCGCTCGCCGAACGCCTTCGTCCCCAACCGCCCGCCGAGGTCGCGCGTGCGCCATTGCGGGCTCGCGATCGCGCGATCGAGCGCGTCCTCGATGGCCGCGGCCGCGCGCGTGAAGCCCTCGTCGTTCCTGCGCTCGCCGAGCCAGTTGAGCAGCATCGCCGCCGAACCGATCAGGGAGGCCGGGTTGGCGCGGTCCTGCTCGGCGATGTCGGGCGCCGAGCCATGCTGGGCCTGCGCCAGCGCGTGCGCCTCGCCGGCGTTGAGCGAGGCGGCGAGCCCCAGGCTGCCGCTGATCTCGGCGGCGAGATCGGAGAGAATGTCGCCGAACATGTTGGTGGTGACGATGACGTCGAATGCGGCGGCGTCGCGCACGAGCAGCGCCGCCATCGCATCGATGATCCGCTCCTCATATTCGATGCCGGAAAAGCGAGACGCCACCGCGCGCACGCATTCGAGGAAAAGCCCGTCCGACACCCGCAGCACGTTGGCTTTGTGCACCGCCGTCACCTTCTTGCGGCGGCGCTCGGCGAGCGCGAAAGCGCTTTGCGCGATGCGCGTCGAGCCCGCGCGCGTGACCTTGCGCACGGAGAGCGCGAGATCCGCCGTGGGCATGAACTCGCCGGAGCCGAGGAACATGGAGCGGTCGGCGTAGAAGCCCTCGGTGTTCTCGCGCGCGATGACGAGATCGACCGGCGACCCGCAGCGCGGCGGAAATCCGCCGCGGCTGCGCGCCGGGCGGATATTGGCAAACAGGTCGAGCCGCTTGCGCAATTCTCCGGACGGGTTGAGGCCGCCCTGCGCCAACGGCGGGTAGTCGTTGTGCGACACCGGTCCAAGGATCACGCCGTCCGCGGCCTTGGCGGCGTCGACCGCCGCTGGCGGCAACGTGGTGCCGTGCGCGCGCAAGGCCGCAAGCCCGATCGCCACCGGCGTGAACGAGAGACCGAGCTTGAAGACACGATCGGCGGCGCCAAGGACGGCCATGGTCGCAGCCGTGATCTCCGGCCCGATGCCGTCGCCTTCCATCACGACGATTCGGACCGGTGTACTCATCAGCAGATTTCCTTCGTGGACGGGCGTAAACGCCCTTGAGGTGCTGCGCTGCGCCCGGGACACAAGTCGGGCCGGAGCCTAGCAAGTCCACGGCTGGTTGACGACGGATGGCGAGGACGAGCATCATGACGGAGGAATTTTCTCGTTCCTCCTCGCCAGCCCGTTTGGTCCTCCATGCAAGAGCGCAATTCCCGCCCACCGTCCGTGCACGACACCGCGACGGCCCCAAACGAACTTCTCAATCTGCATGAGATCGTCGCCAAAGCGCGGCAGAACCTGAACCAAAACGACTGGGACTACATCGTCGGCGGGGTCGAATCCGAGACCACGCTGCGGCGCAACCGCATGGCGCTCGACGCGATCGCGTTCCGGCCGCGGGTTCTGCGCGACGTCAGCAAGGTCGATGCCTCGGTGAGCCGGTTCGGACGCACGCTTCGCCTGCCGGTGGTGCTCGCTCCGGTGGGCTCGCTCGAGAGCTTTCACCCCACCGGCGCCGAATCGGTGGTGCGCGCGGTCAATGCGTTCGGGGCCGCCCACATGCTCAGCTCGGTCTGCGATCCCGGGCTCGAAGATCTCGCGGCCGCGGCGCCCGATGCGCTGCGCATCTACCAGCTCTACGTGCGCGGCGACGAGGCCTGGGTCGACGATCACGTCGAGCGCGCGATCGCGCACGGCTATGCCGCGTTCTGCCTGACCGTCGACACCGCCCATTACAGCCGGCGCGAGCGCGACATCGCCAAGCGCTTCGTGACCGCGGGACGGCGGCGGGTGCAGGGCCGCGCCTTCCAAGCGGCGCTCGACTGGCGCACGGTCAAACGCATCAAGTCGCGTTTCAAGATCCCGCTCGCGATCAAGGGCATCGCCACCGCCGACGATGCCGCCATCGCGCTCGACCATGGCGTCGAGTGGATCTACGTCTCCAACCACGGCGGCCGCCAGCTCGATCACGGCCGCGGCTCCATGGACGTGCTGCCGGAGGTCGTGGCCGCCGTGGCCGGCCGCGCCAAGATCATCGTCGACGGATCGATCTGCCGCGGCACCGACATCGTCAAGGCGATCGCCACCGGCGCCGATCTGGTCGGCATCGGCCGCATGCAGTGCTTTGCGCTCGCCGCCGGCGGGGAGGCCGGCGTGGTTCGGCTGCTGGAGCTGCTCAAAGACGAGGTGCAGCGCTGTCTCGGCCTGCTCGGCGTCAACAATTTCGCCGAACTCGACCGCACCTATCTGCATGCCGCGCCGCCCGCGAACGCGCCGCATGTCTTGAGCGCGTTTCCGCTGCTCAAGATCGAGGACTACCGGTACTGACCCAGCTGTGGGGTGGTCGCCGCGCCATCAATTGGACGGCGAGACGACTCTGCCAAACGACTGTGGGAGCCGGCCGGTCCAACGCAGACCCACGAAGCCGCCCTCGGCATCGTAGAGATAGTCGAAGCCGTTGAGAAAGCGCAGGGTGGTATTGACGAAGGGCGGGCGGCTGCCGCCAACCAGGTTGAGCTTTCTCGGAGCGAGCGGGTTGAGGTCGTCGCCGACCGTGAAGGTGTAGAGCGCCTGGGGCGAATCCTCAGCGGGGATCGAGATCGTGAGCTTCGTGCCCGCCGCCAGCGTCGGCCCGACATTGTTGAAGGTGCGCAGTTCGGCCGGAGCCTGGCTCTCCGGCACCGTCAGGTACATGGCGGTCACGCCGGTATCCATGAGGAGGCTGCCGCAGGCGGCCGGCTTTGCGCCATTGACCGAAATGCAAGCCGGCGCACCGGCCCAGTCTCGCTCGTCCGGCGCCGCGGCAAGCTTGATATAGGCGAAGTCCCCGCCGGTGCTGGCTGCGGTCAACCCGATGTGCACGCCTCGCCGGGTCACGACATAGCCGCGCCGCATGCGCGCTCCATTGGCCACATTGCCCTCGAGCGTGGCGATGCTCAGGAACGGATTCTTCGCGGGCCCGCTTTGCGCCTGGTGATCATGGCGGCGGCCGAATCCGATGCCCAACATCGAAGTCCGGCGCGGCGCCTCCCTGGGCGTACATCGCCGCGCGCGCGGCGTGCATTCGATCCGGGTGACGGCGAGGACTGGAATGGGCGCGGTGGTCACGCGCGTTCCGTCACCGCCCGCGATGGTCATCGGCGTGACGACCCATCGACCGATCATGATGCGGCCGGAGCTGGAATAGGTGAGCTCGCCCGGCCCGAGCGACGGCAAACGCTCGATGTTCGGGATCTTGTCCGCCGACACGACGACACCGGTCGAGCCGGTATCCATGACGGCGTCGTAACTGCGTCCTCCGAACGAGATGCGCAAGAGCGGTGGCGCGGTGATGTCGTCGCGCGGGCCGGGCGCGTTGACGTAAGGAAGGTAAACCCCGTGGTCATACGCGGCGTATCGGCCCGCCGAACCGGCTGCGGCCGAAACGATGCCGAGCAGCAGCCACGCGATCGCGGCCTGCGCCATAGGCGGCCTGGTCAAGGCTGATCTCAATGCCAATACGGCGGGTAGCCCGAGTGGCGGTCCTCGGCCTCGAGCAGACGCAACATCGCCGGCCATTCCAGCACGCCATAAGGGCGGCGCGTGCCGGGCTGATAGAGGTGCGCGGTGTGCGCGAGCACGTTCTCGCCCGGCATGACGAGCTCGGTGCGCGCCGCCATGGCGTCGACCTGCGAGCGGCAGGACAATTCGAGCTGATACATCGTGTTGAACGCCTGCTGGATGGTCGCCCCGCAGGTCAGCAGGCCGTGGTTGCGCATGACCAGCGCATCGTGCGGGCCGAGATCGCCGACGATGCGCTCGCGCTCGTCGAGCTCCACCGCCGGCCCCTCGTAGTCGTGATAGCCGATATGGCCGACGAACCGGATCGCGGTCTGCGACAGCGGCAGCAGCCCGCATTTCATCGCCGACACCGCGATGCCGGCGCGGGTATGGGTGTGCAGCACGCAGGCGACGTCCCGCCGCGCCTTATGGATGGCGCCGTGGATCACGTAGCCCGATTTGTTGATGCCGTAGTCGGTCTCGGGTTTCCAGATGATCTCGCCCTCGACGTCGATCTTCACCAGGCTCGACGCCGTGATCTCCTTGTAGAGCATGCCGTAGAGGTTGATCAGCAGGTGGTCCTTGCTGCCGGGGATACGCGCGGTGATGTGGTTGTAGATGAGGTCGGTCATCCCGTATTTGTCGATCAGGCGGTAGCAGGCGGCGAGATCGAAGCGCGCTTGCCATTCCTGCGCCGAGACCTCGGCGCGGATCGACTTGAAGTCGGTCGTGTAATTCATGGATAGTCCGTGCTCGCTCGCCGCCGAAAGGCGGACGCCGGGCAGCATAGTGCCAGCTGATGGCCAAGGCCAAGGCAAGAGGGAGGGCCCGCCGTGGCGATACGCGACATCCTGCGCAACAACGTCAAGGAGAAGCTCCAGCGGGACGAGGTGGTGGCGTCGATGACGGTGCGGCTCATCCGCACCGTCGAGATCGCCCGCATCGCCCGCACCGCCGGCTTCGACACGCTCTATGTCGATATCGAGCATTCGAGCTTCTCGCTCGACACCTGCGGCCAGATCTGCATGGCCGCGCTCGAAGCCGGGATCGCGCCGTTCGTGCGCGTTCCCGCCAACACGCCGGACTATGTCTCGCGCGTGCTCGACGGCGGCGCGCTCGGGGTGATCGCGCCGCACATCCGCTCGGCGGACGAGGCCAAGGCGGTGGTGAGCGCGGCCAAATTTCCTCCGCTCGGCGAGCGGTCGAATGCCGGGGGCCTGCCGCATCTCCATTTCCGCTCGTTCCCGGCGGCGGAGGCCTGCGCCGCGCTCAACGACGCCACCATGGTCGTCGTGCAGTTCGAGAGCGCCGCGGCGCTCGACCGCGCCGAGGAGATCGTGGCGGTCGACGGCGTCGACATGGTGCTCCTCGGCCTCAACGACCTGTTGGCGGATTGGGGCATTCCCGGAGAGTACGACCATCCCCGCGTGCGCGAGGCCTATGCCAAGACCATCGCGGCCTGCCGCAAGCGCGGAAAGCACTGCGGCGTCGGCGGGCTCGCCACGCGTCCCGATCTGGTGGCCGAGTTCGTAAAGATGGGCGCGCGCTACGTCTCGACCGGGACCGACCTCGCCTTCCTGTTGAGCGCCTGCGCCGCGCGCGCACAACAGGTCAAGGAGATCAAGCTCTGATGTCGGCGCCTCCTGCGCTCGAAGCCGCGCGCCTCTACGTCGAGGCCGGCGCGGCGGACGCCTTCGCGCGGCGCCTGCTTCTCGCCCATGGCGTGCCCGAGCACGACGCGGCGACCGTGGCCGCCTGCCTGGTCGGCGCAGATTTGCGCGGCGTCGACACCCACGGGCTTTGCCGCCTGCCGGGCTACCTCGACCGCCTTCGGCGCGGGCTGATCAATCCGCGTCCCGTGCTCGAGCCCGAGCGGGTCACGCCGGTCGCGGCCGCGCTGGACGGACAGGACGGTTTCGGCTTCGTGGTCGGCACGCGCGCGATGCAGGAGGCGATCGCGATCGCGCGCGAACTCGGCGTCGGCGTGGTGTCGGCGCGCCGCAGCACCCATTTCGGCATGGCCGCCGCCTACGTGCGCCAAGCGCTCGACGTGGGATTGATCTCGCTCGTGTTCAGCAACGCGTCGCCGGCCATGCCGCCATGGGGCGCGCGCACCGCGCTGCTCGGCACCAATCCGTTCGCGGCTGGCGCGCCCGCGGGCCGCCACCCTCCCTTCCTTCTCGATATGTCGCCGGCGGTGGCCGCGCGCGGCAAGATCCGCCGCGCCGAACGCCGCGGCGAGAAAATTCCCCTCGGCTATGCGCTCGACGCCGACGGGCAACCGACCCGCGACCCCAAGGCCGCCTTGGGCGGCGTGGTGCTGCCGATCGGCACCTACAAGGGCTCGGGCCTTTCCATGCTCATGGACATTTTCGGCGGCGTGATCTCGGGCGCGAATTACGGCGGAGACGTCGGCGACCAGTACAAGGTCTATGACCGGCCGCAGGATGTCGGCCATTTCTTCCTGGCGATGAAACCCGACTTGTTCGTGCCGGAAGAGAGCTATCGCGACCGCATGGATACGCTGATCGAGCGCGTGCACGCCTGCCCGACCGCCCAAGGCTTCGACGAGGTTCTCATGCCCGGCGAGCCGGAGCGCCGCCACGAAGAAGAACGCCGCCGGCGCGGCATTCCCTACAGCGCCAACGAGGTCGCGCCGTTGCAGGAGGAAGCCGCTAAAGCCGGCATCGCGCCGCTCAACGTGTCGCCGAAGCCGCTCCGCGCGTGAACGCAGAGACGTGCAATCCGGTTGATCAGTTCACATACTGTCGTCCCCGCGAAAGCGGGGACCCATAACCGCGGACTCTGGAATATGGGTCTCCGCAACGGGGTCCCCGCGACGCTTGCGTCGCGGGGTGCCCCTCGCGGAGACGACGACAAGCCAGCCGAGCACGCGGAATCAGATATCGCCATTGCCGCGCTGCGCGGTGAGGCCGTAACGGTGCAGGTCGGTGCCGTGCACGTCGAGCCACATCTTGGCGCGCTCGACGTCCGGATAAAGGCGCTTCACCAGCCGCCAAAACCGCGCCGAGTGGTTAAGCTCCACCAGATGGCACACCTCGTGCGCGGCAAGGTAGTCGAGCACGAACGAGGGCGCGAGAATGAGCCGCCACGAGAACGACAGTATGCCCGTGTTCGAGCACGAGCCCCAACGGCTCGACTGGTCGCGCACGCAGATGCGCTTGATGGCAACGCCGAGCTCGGCCGCGTAGCGCCGGCTCGCCGCCTCGAGATCGCGTTGCGCCTCGCGTCTGAGGAAATCGCTGGTGCGGCGGTCGACGTGCGGCGGCTCACCCGCAACGCACAGCAGCCAGTTGCCGGCTTCGTCCGTCTCGGTCCACACCGTGCCGCGCACGCCGCGGCGATTGACGATGCGGTGCGGCTCGCCCCGCAGCGGCACCTCGACGCCGTGCGCGAACGGCGCCGCCGCCGGCAAGCGCTTGAGCCGCGCCGCGATCCAGCCGCCGTGCTTCTGCGCGAACTCTTTCGCCTCCTTGAGGCTGCCGCGCGGCGGCATGGTGAGAACCACCTCGCGGGCGGCGGCGTCGATGCGCAACGTGTAGCGTCGCGCCTGGCGATGACGGCGCAGGCGCACGAGATAAATCGCTTTGTCGAAAACGACCTGAACGACCGCGGGCTCGCTCGGACGGCGATAGAGCAGCGCGCGCAGCGACATGGATCCACCCTTGAGCAACCCCGGCGGAAATACTGCCATATGAGCAAGAGGGCGCAGCACGACGGACGACAAATAAAGGCTCGCTCTAGAACTGGGGCTCGTTTCGGCCAACCACCACAATAGCTTGGGCGTGTTAAAGATTTGAATCTGCTTTCAGGGTTTTTGCCGCGGAGCCTAGGCCGCTTGGCGGCGGGCCGCGCATCGACGACGTTGGCTTTGTGGATAAATCGACCGCGCGATCAATCGTTTAGCGGCAATGGCTCGGCGCCCGCGGCTGACGAATCACAGAAAAACCTCGGCAGGACGCGGCTTGGAGGGCGTTTCCGGGAGTTTGGCGCCGGCCCGAGCAGGCGCCAGTTGCAAGCACCTTACTCGTTGGCCGCGCTGACCAAGGCGAACGGCGGCGCCAGCACCGCGCCGCCCACCCGTTTGGGCGCGCGTTTGCCGATGCCGCGCGCGCGGGCGGCATTGTTCGACAGCACGAAGTCCGCGACGCGCGGCACGATCTCCGCCCGGAACCGCGAACCGTTGAATACGCCGTAGTGACCCACCGCCGGCTGCAGCCAATGCGCCTTGCGGCTCGCCGGGATGTTCACGCACAGCCGATGCGCCGCCTCGGTCTGACCAACCCCGGAAATATCGTCGTTCTCTCCTTCCACCGTGAGCAAGGCCACGCGGCGGATCTGCGCAGGGTCGATGCGAATGCCGCGGTGGGTCATCTCGCCTTTGGGCAAGGCGTGACGCACGAACACGGTCTCGACCGTCTGCAAATAGAACTCGGCGGCAAGATCCATGACCGCGAGGTATTCGTCGTAGAACTCGCGATGCTTCTGGGCGGAATCGCCGTCGGCTTGAACGAGATGAAGGAACAGCTTGCGGTGCGCCTCGATGTGGCGATCGAGATTCATGCTCACGAAGCCATGAAGCTGCAGAAAACCCGGATAGACGTCGCGCATGAAACCGGGATTCGGAAACGGCACCTTGGTGATGACGTTGCGGCGGAACCAGTCGACGCCGCGTCGCTCCGCCAGCACGTTCACCGCCGTCGGGTTGACCCGGGTGTCGATCGGGCCGCCCATCAGCACCATGGAGTCGGGCACGTAGGGGTCGTCCTCGGCCTCCATGCGCGCGACCGCGGCAAGCACCGGAACCGAGGGCTGACACACCGCGAGCATGTGAACGTCGCCGCCGAGGAGATGCAGCATCGAGATCAGGTAGTCGATGTAGTCGTCGAGGTCGAAGCCGCCCTCCGACACCGGGACCATGCGCGCGTCCACCCATTCGGTGAGGAACACGTCGTGATTGGGCAAAAAGCCTTCGACCGTGCCGCGCAGCAGCGTCGGGTAATGCCCCGACATCGGCGCAACGATGAGCAGGCGCGGCTGCGGACGACGCGGCGCGTGCTCGAAGGCGCGCTCGAAATGCAGGAGTCGGCAGAACGGCCGCTCCCAAATGGTGGAGATATGCACCGGAACGCGTTCGCCGCCGACCACGGTCGAACTGATATTCCATTCCGGCTTGCCGTAGCGGCGGGTCGAACGCTCGAACAGTTCCAGACTCGCCGCCATGGTCTTGCCGAAGGCGGTGTACGACAAGGGGTTGGCCGGATTGCGATAGAACAGCCGCACGGCGTCGGCGAAAGCGCGCGAGGGATTGAGCGCGGCCTGGCTCATTTCATAGAACCAGTACGCCGGTGCCGCATACATCGGGCCATTGTTGCCCGTTGCGGCCGGCGCGCCGCCGAATTCACCAATCGCCATGTCCCCGGCCCTTCAGCGGCGTTTGCCGCACTGCAGCATATTGTCGCGGATCTGTCATACAGTCAACATTCGCGGCGCATTATCCACGCCGCTCTATCTGGACACATAATGATTGCCGGAACCCTATGGCTTTCGCGCCGCAGCAAGGCAGGCATGATCAAATCAATGGAACTGGTTCGCCGGCAGCCGCTCATTCGCCGGTTTGCAGCAACGAGCCGGCGCGGCGCGCGCTTTTGAGCAGCTGCAGGAAGGCAACGACGCCGGCCGAGAAATAAAGCGCATTGAGTACGAAGGCCTCGACCATGAGATCGACGCGCACCACGTGCTCCATGATGAGCGCCCGCATGCCCTCGAACACGTATGTGGGCGGCAGCGCCCACGCGACCCCCTGCAGCCACTCCGGCAGCACGCTCACCGGGTAGTAGACGCAAGCGAGCGGCATGAGCACGAACATCAGCGTCCAGGCGAGCGACTCGGCGCCCATGCCGTTGCGCAACAGCACCCCCGAGACGACGATGCCGACCGCCCAGCTGGTCAAAATCAGGTTCACAAAGAACGCCACGAGGGCGAGGCCGAGGCCGTAAACGTTGAAGCCGAAGAACGCGATGGCGAGGAAGGTGACGGGCACCATCCCGATCGCCAGCCGGATCAGGCTCATGATCATCAGCGCGCACACGAATTCGATCGGACGCAGCGGGCTGATCATCAGATTGGTCAAGTTGCGCGACCACATCTCCTCCAGAAACGATATCGAGAAGCCGAGCTGGCCGCGAAACAGCACGTCCCACATCAGCACGGCGGCGATGAAGACCCCGCTGGCGCGGGCGAAAAAACCCGAATTCTGGGCGATGTAGAACTGCAGAAATCCCCACACCAGGAGCTGCACCGCCGGCCAATAGACGAGCTCCAGAAGCCGCGTCCAGGACGAGCGCAAGAGATAGAGATAGCGCAACACCATCGCGGCGACGCGATGCGGCGCCAATGTCACCGCCCCGGTCGAAAACGCGCTCATTGCGCGGCCTCGCGGGTTTCGCCGCGTCCGCGTGCGACGTCCAGAAACACCTCTTCCAGCGTTTCGCGGCCGTAGCGGATGAGGAGCCGCCGCGGGGTGTCGTCGTCCTCGATCCGTCCGCGCTTCATGATGATGACGCGCTCGCACAGGCGCTCGACCTCGGCCATGTTGTGGGAGGCGAGCAGCACGGTGGCGCCGCGCTCCTTGCGGAAGCGCTCGAGATGCGCGCGCACCCAGTCCGCGGTGTCGGGATCGAGCGAGGCGGTCGGCTCGTCGAGCAGCAAAACCTGCGGGGAATTGATCAGCGCCTTGGCAAGCGCGACGCGGGTCTTCTGTCCCGCCGAAAGCTTGCCGGTGGGACGGTCGATGAACTCCGCCAGGTCGAGCTCGCGCGCGAGCGACGCAATGCGGCGTTCGAGATCCTCAACCGCGTAGAGCAGCCCGAACACGGTGAGATTCTGCCGCACCGTCAGCCGGTGCGGCATGTCGACATACGGGCTCTCGAAATTCATCTTGTGCAGCACATGGTAGCGCTGGCGCGGCATCTCGGCGCCGAGCACCTTGACGGTGCCGGCGGTGGGCGTGACGAGGCCCATGATCATGGCGATGGTGGTGGTCTTGCCGGCGCCGTTGCCGCCGAGAAGTCCGGTGATGGAGCCACGCTCGAGCGCGAACGAAATGCCGTCGACCGCACGGGTGGTCTTGTAGACCTTCACCAGTTGGTCAACGGCGATGGCGGGCTCGGCGGCTTGGGACATGTCGGATATCGCTGGCGCGCAAGCGCAACATGTGGCCCGGCCGGGCGCACGAGGCAAGGGCCAGGCGGTCGAGGGAACGCCCCGCTCCCGGCCCGACCGGCGGCGGGGCGTTGAGCACGCAGGGCGGAAGCGTACATTGTGGGCATGACCGACCAAGTGGGCATGAGCGACCAACCTCCCGAGGAAGCCCACCGCACCGGCCGCAGCGTGCGTCTCGATACGCTCGTTCGGCTGCGCTGGCTGGCGGTGATCGGGCAGACCACCGCCGTGCTGGTGGTCTATTTCGGGCTCGATTACGAGCTGCCGATCTGGGCCTGCCTGGCGGTGATCGCGCTCGCCGCGTGGCTCAATGTCACGCTGCGCATTCGTTTCCCGATGGCGCAGCGGCTCGAGCCCGATCGGGCGGTGTGGCTTCTCGCCTTCGACACCGCCGAGCTCGCGGTGCTGCTGTTCTTCACCGGCGGATTGCAGAACCCGTTCGCCCTGCTTTTTCTCGGGCCGGTTCTGATCTCGGCCACCGCGCTGCCGGCGCGGATGACGCTCATGCTCGGCGGCTTTGCCGTCGCTTGCGCCACCGTGCTGGTGTTCGTGCACGATCCGCTGCCCTGGGATACCGAGCCGCCGCTCGAATTGCCCCAGGTCTACGTGATGGGGGTGTGGCTCTCCATTTTGCTCGCGATCGCCTTCATCGGCCTGCATGCCTGGCAGATCACCGAGGAATCGCGCCAGCTCGCGGATGCGTTGGCGGCAACCGAATTGGTGCTTGCACGCGAACAGCACCTCTCGCAGCTCGACGGACTGGCGGCAGCCGCCGCCCATGAACTCGGCACGCCGCTCGCCACCATCACGCTGATCGCCAAAGAGCTGCAGCTCGCCATCAAGCCGGATTCCGAGCACGCCGACGACGTGCGGCTCTTGAACGAGCAGGCCAAGCGCTGCCGCGCCATTTTGGCAAAGCTTACCGAACTCTCGAGCGGCGCTCCGTTCGATCGTATGAAGCTGTCCACGCTGATCGAAGAGGTGGTCGCGCCGCATCGCAACTTCGGCGTTGCGATCAATGTGGCTCTCTCGGCGGCCGAGGCGGCCGAACCGGTCGGGGGCCGCAACCCCGCGATCCTCTACGGCCTCGGAAACCTGCTCGAGAACGCCGTCGATTTCGCCCACGAGCGAGTCGAAGTCGCCGCCTCCTGGAACGGGCAGGACGTCGCCGTCACCATCACCGATGACGGTCCGGGCTTTGCCCCGGAGGTCATGGACCGCATCGGCGAGCCCTATGTCACCAACCGTCGCCGGCACGGCGGCGAGAGCGAGGCGAGCGGTCTGGGGCTCGGGTTCTTCATCGCCAAGACCTTGCTGGAGCGCTCGGGCGCCACGCTCGACTTCGAGAACCGCGCGTTTCCGGACCGGGGGGCGATCGTCCGCGTGCACTGGGGCCGGCGCGAGTTCGAACGCGCGACCGCCTTCGCGGCGTGAACTTGTTGCTTGGCGGCGTGAACGTGTTGGCCGTTAACCCATTGCCGGGCGTCGCTTTTCGCTCGAGCACGGGGCCCGGCCGGCGTTTCATTATCGATTATTCACTTGAGGTTATCGGGCATCTTCCTAGATTAGGCCGCCAAATGTCCGGTGCGAATCGTCGCCGCGCACGTTGGATCGGCGGAGCGCAGCCACGTGTGGAGGCGTAAATGGCCATGGCCGATTTGGTCGCCGCAATGCCGGGCGACCGCTCGCTGCTGATCGTCGAGGATGACAAATCGTTCCTGCAGCGGCTCGCCCGCGCCATGGAGGGCCGCGGCTTTACCGTGACCACGGCCGAATCGGTGGCCGACGGCCTCACCCAGCTCGAAACAACCTCGCCCGCCTTTGCCGTCGTGGACATGCGGCTCGAGGACGGCAACGGTCTCGAGGTGATCTGCGCGCTCAAGCGCCGTCGTCCCGATGCCCGCGCCATCATCCTCACCGGCTACGGCAACATCGCCACGGCCGTGAACGCGGTGAAACTCGGCGCGGTCGACTATCTCTCCAAGCCGGTGGACGCCGACGACGTGGTCGCGGCGCTGCTCGCGCTCGAGGGCCGCAGAGCCGATCCGCCGGAAAATCCGATGTCGGCCGACCGGGTGCGCTGGGAGCACATCCAGCGCATCTACGAGCTCTGCGGCCGCAACGTCTCGGAGACCGCGCGCCGCCTCAACATGCATCGCCGCACGCTCCAGCGCATTTTGGCCAAGCGCGCGCCGAAGTAGGCGACCCGATCGCAAACCCACACGCGTTTCCATTTCAGTCCATTGGTTTTGCCTGCGCTTTTGGTCGTTCGGCGGCAAATGACCGGCGGGCTGATTAAAACATGAGCAGGAATTTTGCAGCGCAACCAAAATCGATTTCGACCGTTAATGATTGGGAACGGTCGGAGACTTCAAACATGTATCCCAATTGGGACCCCATTTTCGAGCGGCTGGAGACGACGAAACAGTTCGGTCTGCTCTCGGATTATTTGGTCAGTTGGTCCGGACGTTCCGGCCGGCTGAGCCCGAAGGTGACCGTCTGGGGCAGGGACGGCGCGCCTGAGGACGTGGTCGGGCACTACGTGGCGCAACTGCTCAAAGGGCTGGTGAACGAGCGCCGGATTTTCGTCGCCGCCGACTGATCTAGGCTTGCGGGGGCGCTTCCGGATCGACGAGCGCGGATAAGCGCAGCGCCGCCGCACGGGCGAAGGCGAGCATCATGCTCCTGCGCGTGGCGGCATGGAGCCGGTGTTCAGGCGCCTCGCACACCATCGCCGCGCCGAAAGCGTCGGCGACGATGAGGCCGGCGTCCGGCGGAAAAATCTCGCGCGGCACATCGAGCGTGGTGGCGAAAAACAGCCGGTCGCAATGCAGCCGGTAATCGAGCCACTTCTGGTCGGCACGGAGGTCGGCAATCGACGACTTGATCTCGACGATCCACAATTCGCCGCCGGCGCCGAGGGCTACGAGATCGGCGCGCCGACCCGACGCCAACGGCAATTCGCTCATCACCGAAAACCCAAGCGAATGCAGAAGCCGCGTGGTGCCGCGCGCGACCGCGAGCGCAGTCGAGGATTGCCGGCCGTCGACGGGCAGAACGGCAGCGAGCGAGCTGATGCTCATGGAATGAAATAGCCCCGGCAAGGGTACGCTCGTGGTTGCACGACGAAACCGAACGCCACGCACGCGGCTCTCCCAGCCCGGTCGGCGCACAGGGGATCATATCCGGCAGGCGCGCGCCAGCACTCCTTGCGCCTTCATTCCCATCAATGCCCATGGTCGTTAACGAGAGACGCGCGCATGGCCAGGGAGGCCGGACAGCAAGCCAAAATTTACCTCAGCGCGCGATCGACCGCGACGTCCCCTGCGCGCGTTCAACGAAGGCGGCGGCGAGCGCGTCCCGGCGCGGCGCAACGATGCCGCGCTCGGTGATGAGCCCGGTGACGAGGCGCGCGGGGGTCACGTCGAAGGCGTAGTTCGCCACGGCCGAGCCTTCGGGCACGATGCGCACGGTCTCGACGCGCCCATCGGCGGTGCGGCCGGTCATGGTTGCGACCTCGTCCGCTCCGCGCTGTTCGATCGGCACCTCGGTAAGTCCGTCCGACACGGAAAAATCGATGGTTGGCGACGGCAAGCCGACATAGAACGGCACGCCGTTGTCCTTGGCCGCGAGCGCCTTGAGATAGGTGCCGATCTTGTTGCAGACGTCGCCGTTGGCGGTGGCCCGGTCCGCCCCGACGACCACCATGTCGACCATGCCGTGCTGCATCAGGTGGCCGCCGGTATTGTCCGCGATCACCGTGTGCGGCACGCCGTGCTGGCCGAGCTCCCACGCGGTGAGCGCGGCGCCCTGGTTGCGCGGGCGCGTCTCGTCGACCCAGACATGGAGCGCAACGCCCTGATCGTGCGCCACGTAGACCGGCGCCAAGGCGGTGCCGAAATCGACGGTCGCGAGCCAGCCCGCGTTGCAATGGGTCAGCACTTGCATCGGCGCGCCCGGCTGCTTGTTCGCGGCCATGGCGGCGATGAGCTTCGCGCCGTGGCGGCCGATCGCCTGGTTGATGGCCACGTCCTCGTCGCTAATCTCGGCCGCGCGGCGATAGGCGGCGGCCACGCGTTCCTCCCGCGGACGGTTGCGCACGGCGGCCACCATCTCGTCGAGCGCCCATTTGAGGTTGATGGCGGTGGGACGCGTGGCGAGAAGCGTGGCGCAGGCGCGCTCGAGCGCCTCATCGGACGCATCGGCGCGCAGCGCCAGCGCGACCCCATAAGCCGCCGTCGCCCCGATCAGCGGCGCGCCGCGCACCTGCATGGTCGCGATCGCGCGCGCCACGTCCGCGAGCGTCGCCAGGCGGACGGTCGTGAACCGGTGCGGAAGCGCCGTTTGGTCGATGATGCCGACCGACCAGCCGTCGGCCTCGACCCAGATGGTGCGTGTATGTTTGCCATCGACCTTCATGGCGCCAGAGATAGCCGCGATTCATGGAAAGGCAAAGCGGGCCGCTTTTCCCTCCCTCTCCCCGCAAGCCGAAAGAGGTGATAGAGAGGCACGGGGGGAGAGCGCATGCCAATCGACTACGAGGCCGAATACAACAACCGCGCCCGCGTACCCGAGCACCCCGAAATCTTCGCCCGCTGGGCGCGCGCGGGCGAGGATTACCGGGCCGAAGCGATGAAGGAGCGGCGCGCCGAGCTCGGCCTGAGCTACGGATCGTCACTGCGCCAATTCATCGACCTGTTTTCGCCTCGCCCCGGCGTGGTCGCGCCGCTCGCGCTGTTCGTCCACGGCGGCTACTGGCGCTCGCTCGACCCATCGCTGTTCAGCCATATGGCGCGCGGGCTCAATGCCCACGGCGTGGCGGTCGCGGTCGTCGGCTACGACCTCTGCCCGGAGGTGACCATCGCCGAGATCATCGATCAGATCCGGCGCGCCTGCCTGTTCCTGTGGCTGCGCACCGGTCAGCGCATGATGATTTACGGCCACTCCGCCGGCGGACATCTCGCCGGCGCCATGGTGGCGACCGACTGGCACGCGCTTTATCCCAAGGCGCCGCCGGACCTCGTGCCCGCGGCCTATTCGATCTCCGGTCTGTTCGACCTCGCGCCGCTCGTCGGGCTTGCGATGGCGCAGGATCTGCGCCTCGACGAGGCCGAGGCCCGCCGCGTGTCGCCGCTGTTCTGGCCGGCGCCGAAGGGGCGCGTGTTCGACGCCGTCGTCGGCGGGGCGGAGTCGAGCGAGTTCTTGCGCCAGAGCCGCATCGTCGCCGACAGCTGGGGCAAGGCCGGGGCGCAAACCCGCTACGAGGCCATGGCCGGCATGAACCATTTCACCGTCATCGATGCGCTGGCGGATCCACAAAGCACGATGGTCGGCCGCCTCACCGAGCTCGCGCCGCGACGGAAATGACCGACGTCTAGCAAATGCGCTGCTGGTTCATCGCCTGGACGTCGTGCTGAGATGAACCCGCCGAGGCAGCAAACATTCAGGTGACGTGGACTCATCGCGAGCGGCGAACTCGGTCGCAATGGAGCGGTTTCTTGGTTTCGCCGTTGCTGATGTTGTTCATCTCAGAACCCTGACTTCGAGGCCGCAATAGCAGGCTGCGCAAGACCGGCCGAGATGGCATAATCAGACCGTTTTAGAACGGAGGATTTGCAATGCCGCTGCAGCGAGGCAAAGTACTGGGCTACGACTTCAATCGGATGGTCGTTGATTTCA